>Ga0214543_1000753_pt1 | contig 57722 bp, 26 predicted proteins | sample CNSS2metaG_FD_160094 | JGI IMG/M metagenome (GOLD analysis project Ga0214543, IMG submission 160094) | Root nodule microbial communities from cowpea collected in UCLA plant growth center, Los Angeles, California, USA - CNSS2 | ecosystem: Host-associated > Plants > Roots > Nodule | place: USA...
ATATTGTAGTAAATAAAAATTATTTATAAAATTATAGTGAAAAAATTAAAGTATGATTGTAATGAGTTAGAAAATAAAAAATAATTAGATAAAAATTATCGAAATAGTATTCTACATGATGAAAATATCTTAGAGATCTAAGAAAACTTTTCAAATGTCAACATATATACTCAATGGTTGAGAAATAACAAAAATTGTTTTAGCAAAATAAAAGAGTTCTTGAAATGAAATAAAAATTAATAATAATAAGTAAAGATTTTTTTTATATTACCAAGTAAATGAAATGTTTATGCTATTAAACACTTAAATTAAGAGTATTAAACATTCTCATGTGAAAGAAAAATATACAATAAATAAAAATATTAAAAAATAATAGAAATATTCAAATGTTAGACATAAATTTTTTTTAATTAACATACATCATTTTAACATAATTACATAAAGATTATGATAAGATAAAAAATATATTGGAGATGCGAATGAGTTTCATGACAAACCAAATATTTAGAAGAAATAAAAAATAATATATATTGGAGATGCGAATGAGTTTCATGACAAACCAAATATTTAGAAGAAATAAAAAATAATATATATATATATATATATAGGGTTACTTAATTAATTGTGAATATTTTAATAATTTAAACTGGGATGAAGATATGGCGGGCACGGGTGTTATGGCGGGGATATATTCATCCCCATCCCCAACCCCATACCCAATTGAAAAAATCGGGGATTCTTTGCCATCTCTATCACCACTGTTAGGTTTACAGAGGGGGTTTCACTAGGGAGATACAACACACCAATGAGACCTGAGCCCAACCACATAAGGCATTGACACCACTCTCAACCCAAAACCTTAAGGCAATGGGTTTATGAGTCTTTATTCTTATATAGTGTTCCACTTTCTCATTTCTAGCCAATGTGGGACTTAGAATCACACTTTGATTCCTAACAATCTCCCCCTCAATGGTGAGTCCCTTCAACCACATTGATACACTCCCCCTCCAGCGGAAGCATCCCCAACCACGAGTACTCCTTTTTTGTACCGTCGTTCTTCTTAACGGGACACGCTTACCTAAAACCCTTGTTAGGAAGACTTTCGATACAAGGACCATATTGCACTCATCTGAGCCAGTTTCAACCAGGCTCTGATACCACTTGTTAGGATTACAAAGGAGGTTTCACTGGGGAGATACAACACACCAATGAGACTTGAGCCCAACCACATAAGACACTGACACCACTCTTAACCCAAAACCTTAAGGCAATGAGTTTATGGGTCTTTATTCTTATATAGTGCTCCACTTTCTCATTTCTAACCAATGTGGGACATAGAATCACAATTGGATTTCTAACAATCTTCCTCTCAAGGGTGAGTCCATTCAACCACATTGGTACACTCCCCATCCAGCGGAAGCATCCCCAACCACGAGTACTCATTTTCTGTACTGCCGTTCTTCTGAGGGGGTTTCACTGGGGAGATACAACACACCAATGAGACTTGAGCCCAACCACATAAGACACTGACACCACTCTCAACCCAAAACCTTAAGGCAATAGGGGCTTATGGGTCTTTATTCTTATATAGTGCTCCACTTTCTCATTTTTAACCAATGTGGGACTTAGAATCACACTTGGATTCCTAACAACTACTATATCACCAAGGGAATTTTTCCTTGAAACCCTCACATACTCCATATGATATCTCAGAATAATTTTCATCTCATGCTAATCATATCAAGTATAGTTTTAAAATACCCCAAAATACATGCATAGTCACGTACATCATGCTTTTAGCTAGAGACTTTTTGCTCAAGCGTCAGGATTCTTTTGCTCAAGCTATAACATCTCGCCTGGGCGAGAATTCAAACAAGGAGCAAATGAAATATCTACAAGTTCTCACTTAAGCCAAACTCTTCGCGCTTAGATGAGATAATCTTCGTTCAAGCTAGAATGTATCGCTTAGGCGACAACTCGAACAGAAAGTGAGAGCGAATTTTTGCTATTCTCGCTTAGGCGATAGCGTTTTGCCTGAGCGAGAAAGAAGATTTCCTCTTGCTCACGCATGCAAAACCAGAATCACATCCACACATAACACAAAGACCAAGACAAACAATTTATTTCAAATATGAACAAAACCTAGCTTTCCTATCCTCAAAACTAAAATCGAACTTGCGGAGAAGAAAGCCCTAGGTGGAGATGAGCATCACACCTAAAACAACCCAAAGAACTAAAACTTAAGAGCACATGGAGATGAAAATGATGCTTTATACAAGACCCCAAACTGGAAATAAAAGATACAAGACGCAAGTTTGAAGTTTTCGACGTACATAGAAAAGGGAGATGTCCACTCAACTGTATGGGGGATTCTCCAATGGCCCTAACTCAGCTTCTGTTTCAGTAAAAGATAAAGAGTGAGTTGTTTGGGGTTAAGGAGACGGAGAGAAAAGGGTAATGAGTAACTGAAAAGGTTTTGGGAAAAATACTATTATTTTTACCCCTTTCTTTTTACTGAGCACTTAAAAAAATTGTAAAAAAAGAAAAATGGGTTTCACATAATCTACTTGTATTTATAATTTTTAAATTAAATTTTCTAATTTAATAAAATAAGTTTTTTTATAATGATAAATAAAAAAACATGAAATTATAGAGTATTGCAGACAACATTGAGGTAATGGTGGTGCTTAGAGTTTCCATGTACAAACATGGACAACTGTGTAATTCCACCACAACAAATACACCACCCACCATCGAATTTTAGAACCAAATGGAAGTTATTTCTAAAAAAATGCAAAGTAGATAATTTGAAATATCACTGGAAATGGAAAATTATTGCTCCTTTTGAAGGTGAAATTTTAAGTCTTGGTCGTAACTATGTAACTATGCGAATAGGTGTCGAGAAGAACACTGCATAAATGAAGAGGTTAATGTTATTGTTTAGAAAACAATTTAAATTAAGTTACAAACTAAATGGACAAGTTTTGGCCGCAGTTCTTGTGCGAAGGGGACGAAGGGGTGTAAAAATAACTCTAAACAAATCAAAAAGCAAATTTAGTTGAAGCTTAATTAAAAAAGTTAACATATAGTCATGTGATTAAAATATAGAATACTTATTTTACAGAGTGATTCAAACTAACATCAAATAAAGGATGTCGAAGAGGATTGAGGTGTAGAATTGGAGAAATAGATTTGTGTTGATTTGAGTTGATTTGTAGGTGAATATGAAGTTGTTTAGATTAAGTTGAATATGATTTGTAGGTGTGATTTAAGTGGATGTGAGTGCAAAGTTTGTGTATTATGTGATTAATAATTTTTATTTAATTTTTATTTTTAATAGATGAAATTGTATGATTACAATTTTATCCTTCATGATAAATGTAATATAAATTTAATTTTTGATAAGAGAAATAATGTTAAAATGAAGTTGAAATTGTTATTTAAAATTATAAATTTTTAATTTATTTATAATTATATTATTTTTATTGTTATTATATTGTTGTTAATATTATTATTATTACTATAATATTATAGTAGTCATAAATCTTTCTCTACATATGAAATTGCATACCATCACATGCTAAGCTTTTTCCTGCATAGTGAAAAAAAGTAAATAAAAGTTATTTGTAATGGTTTAAATCACATGGACAATCATGTAAATTTAACGATATGACATCTCCTTCCTTGCATATCTCTTTAGTTGAGAGAGTGTCAAAATACGGAGGTCATTCGCAAATTAGCACTCACAATTTAGTGCAAATCACATGAACCAAATATGTTTTGCACCTGTCTTTCCATTCGCATAAACAATACTTCAGTAAATTCAAGCACAGTAGTAGAGATCCCAAGAACAAACAAAGTTACTATAAATATGCAATTCTTACAAAAAGAAAAATGATATATACATGACAATTTGTTAGTTAAAAAAATGGGGCCAATACTAAACTATTGAGCAATAAAAGTAAAACTACTCACTCTATTCGGGCTTGGTTATGTCTAAACAAACATGAGACTAAATGTCAATATTATAAGTAATAGCATGAAATTTTCCAAGCAGTTAGAATAATCACTTAATCTCTATTACTTTACTGTTTATCAATAAATTAAAAGTTAGAAAGAAGTATTGTTACTTAACAATATTCGAAGTATAAAACATTAGCCATCCAAAACATTGAAACAAAAAAGTCATATGCATAAACTCAATTGTGCTTAATTTGTTTGTTTTTCTACGTGTTCAAATCATCTGACAAGTGATAACTTGTTAGAAAAAAATATTGTTTATTACGTTAATATAAGTAGTAAATAATTATAATACAAGTTTGTAAAAAATGAAAAAAAAAACTATTTGCAAGTCAATGTGACTTAAATTTGTGTTTCGAATACCAATTTGTTAGAATTTGAGTTGATAAACTCATAATTAACAAAAAAAACATTTAAAATAAAAATTATTAAGTGAACAAAATTAATGAACTTGGATTAATTACTATAATATTTTTATTAAATATATTAATGTTACATAATGCAAAATCTAGTTTAAAAAATGTAGGTTTCTTAATAGATGTTTCGTTGAAGAATTTGTATCTTAAAAGAAATATACGAAGTGCATTTATTGGAAATTGTTAGCACAAGTGGTATTGGTGCATGAATTTGATGAAGCAAATGCATAAGATTATGTGTGGGTGGTTGATGAAGAATTGATGAAAATTTATTCTTGACCAAGCTTATGGTTTCTTGAATATGGAGTTATCATTAAGATCTCAAAGCTTGAAAATTGTATTGTATTCGTAGACTATACGACATAGGATAAATGTATTTTGTCTTGTGTGTTCCTTTTTAATATGTTTAAAAGGATTTTAACAGGTTATATGGCTTGTTGCATATAGTTATGGTATAAATGTATTCAATCAGTTAAATTGTTATTCAATCGATTGATTTCAGTTAAGTAAAGTGAAATCGGTAGATTGTAACAAATCAACCTGTTGAATTCACTTATGACCAAGTTATATAAGTTGGTTTTTAGCGCGAAAACAATGATACAAATTTGAAAAACTCTCTCTCTTATGGATTACACAGTGTGCAACTGATGATTGAAGATTTTCTGAATCTTAAAGCATTTTTGCTTGTGTTAAAGCTAGAAGAACACATGTTTTGGTTGGCTAGGGAGAGCCACCATTTAGGTTTGGTTGTTCTTGTGCTTCTGTGGTTCCTGGTGTGATTTCAGGTGTGTAAGTGGGATCTTACCGTGTAGGGGATAAGATTCTTGTGGGATTTAAGAATCTTTGTGTTTTGCTTTATTCAAAAGTGTAATCTTTGAGGAATTTTGTAAAACTTTTGATATAGTACATGATTAGGCTCATGTTGGTATGATAAAGTAGATGTTGCTCAGTTTTGAGTGAGCCAATATAAAATTTTGTGTACTTGTGTTGGTGTCATTCTTTCTCTACTTGGTTCTTAATATAAAATTTCAAGAAACTTGTGTTTAATAGTCTTTTAATAGTTATTGAGTGATTTGACATTATTTGGGACTCTATCTCTATTAATTGTGTTGATTGAAATCAATTTTAATATGTTTTAAACATTTGTTCTTTGACCTTGTCTTTAAATTTGTAACTTTTCAAAAATGTCAGTATTTCAATTGATTGTTTCTATATTTTAATCTTACTTACATTATATGAACAAATTAATCAACTATTTTTTTTAATTGACTCAAAGTGTACAATTCAACATTGTTTACATTCTAATTTGGTTTTATTGTTAGTCCAATCTAATCAAAAGGAGTTTTAAAAATTTAAAAATAATCAAAGTTTTCAAAAGGTCAATTCATTCTTCTTCTTTTTTTTCTAAATTACCATTTCATTATTGCATAAATAAGTTTCACATGTTGACATAATACTTTTATATTTTAATTTTATATTTGATCACCAAAGTAAAAATTAAAAGTTATTATCTTAAAATTTTAGATAATAAATTTATAAAAGAAATTTATATGTTGCTCAGATTTTCTTTTATTAAATATAAAATTCAAACTCAAACTTACATCTAAGTTCCTACAATAGAGGAATGGTGATAAACATCTCATGTCATTACCATAAGGTTAATGGTTGTAAAAGAAAGAGGTAGTGGTGGTTGAAAGGGTGAAAGTGTTTGCATACTAGATAAAGGCGAGAACAAAAATAAAATCATCTTAATGCTTGAAAATTATTAAAGAAAATTTAAACATACTACTAGCGCAAACACAAGCATGATAGCGCCTGTGTGTACGTATTTTTTACATATGCATGATATTATATTGGTAGGTGATGATATTGTAATGTTATTAAGTTAATATATAAAATAAAATTATATTTATTAAAAATAAAATGAAATATATCAGAAAAGATGAGAGAATAACGGTTGATAAATATGGAAAAAGAGAAGAAGCAAAAATAGACCATTTTATAAAAAAATTGTAAAATTAACGGTCAATTTTCAAAAATTTAATAAATAATTATATTTTAAAAGGTAAAATTGGAATTTTGAATTGTAGACACAAAAGAGAGAATCATCTTTATATATTATTATATATTTATCTGATTTGAATAAAGAGATAATATTGAATAAATAAAATTAATGACAATGAATAGTAATATTGATTTAATTAAAAAGAATTATGAATATTCGATTTAATTAAAAATATATATTTATAAATTTGTAAATATATTTTAAAACTTTAACTTTATTTTGGTATATGATAACTTTTTTTGTGAAAATTTAATAGTAATTTACGTAAAATCACAGTTATTAAAAACGCACATGTGATATTTTGCCGAAGACTTGATATATTTATTTATTAATTTAAAACTATAATATATTTTTATTTAAATTTATCCATCATAAACTAAATCGAATAATTCGTTTAAATTAATCTATGATTTGAACAATTCATATGTGAATAATTCAATAAGTTCAACAATTAAATATAAATTTTAATGTAGTAACTTTAAGTTACACATATGTGAATAAAGTTAATAGTTAGAAGTTACGTTGTCCCTGGATGCTAGGACCCAAAGTCATTGAACGTGAATTTGCGATGAAAGTATGAATATCAATGTAACTTAAATTACGTTCTCTTTAAATTTCAAATTATTCGTAGTATATCGAAAATTAATGAGAATTAAATTAAATATATTTTTAATTTTTATAAAATATAATATTTAATGTTAATAAATAAATAAAAATTAAATATAATAAAATGAATTATTAAATTATTTTTTATTTTGTCTCGTCTATTAAGTTTTTTTTTTTTTATATTGTTTTTGTCTCTAACTTTCATCATTTTTTTTTTATTTTTGAAAAGAAATATCTTGTCTCACGAAATATTAATTTAATAATTAACATTATTTTATATCTTATTGGTATTTTTATATTTATTTTGTATGAATATAAAAAAAATATTGTATTATATGTTTTTAGATAATTGATTTTGAGAATTGTGCTTTGATTAATATTTATGTACATATGTTTTTCAATTTTTTTTATTATTATAAATTGTTTTATAGTCTTAATATTTTTTTTAAAAAAAGTGTATTTATGAAAAATAAAAAAAAATAGAATTATATTATTTTTAGAGTGATAAAAGATAAACTAGTATGAAAATGAGACATATTCAACTTATTCGAATATCTTGAATTAGGATATTAATAATTCAATAATTATTCAATTAGAAGAGTCATCTCTTAATGCTCTTGTCGATGATATAATTATTTACATTAAGAAAAGAAATATGAGAAAATTTTAATTATGATTATCAATGAGTTTAAAAGTCTTAAGGAACAAAAGACAATTCTCTATATGTGATTTATTTTTATAATTATTATTATAATAAATTATGTATTCCTTTTCATTATATTGGTTAAAATAATTAAATATATAAATTTTGAGTATAGATGAATATTTGCTATTATCAACTTTATCTAGCAAACTTCCCTTCTAATTTCAATTTTCTATTAATACTTATTTTTCAATATCATAACAAGTCAACAATAAAACTAATTTACATTTATATTAGTGGAATATTTTTTATAAACATGTTCCTTGGTAGTTTTCATCACACTAACTTGTAGGTTTCATTCACATAAAAGCTAAACAAAACATTCACACAAAAAATATTTTAATCTCAATAGAGTTCTATAGTTTTGGAAGCATAAAGATTTTTTCTTTTATATCACATTAAATAAATTATATTCAAAAATTGACGACATAATAAGTGTATTATTGATGTGTGTTCCAAAATTACTTAACACATCGTATTTGCATAAAGAATATATAATTGGATTATTATTTTATTGCAAAAATACATGTTCCATAATACACAGAATAGAGTTGCCGCATGACGGGATCCCTTCTGTCACACGAAGAGTCCACAAACACAAACATTAACATTATTAATTGGTTTAATTCCTCTCATTTGGTTGAAAAATCTTCATTTTTTTTTAAATTAACTCAATTAAAGTCATAATTAGGGATGTAAAAAATATCTGTACCTGTGGGTATCTGCGGATAAAACCTGCAATGAGTAGAAAATGAATATTAAAAAGGGATACCCGCTATCCGCGGGTACGAGTATCATAGTATCCGCACCCGTGAATACCTGTACCTGCTAAACTTTAATTCACAAAAATACCCATATATATATATATTAGTAAAAAACATTCTGACCTAATTTTTTCTCAGGAATCAATCGGAGAAAGTGGGTTTGTTGATCAAAGCATTAATTAAAGAATTTTCATTGCGTTGGATGTTATTTTTATATTTATTTTTATGATTATTTGGACTTGTATGAACTTGAGTTTGTTTGAACTTTATTTAAAATTTATGATAGTGATGTATTTTATTTTATTTTATTTGAATTTATGATTAAATATTTATTTTTTAAATAATTTTGTAAATAATCGTGGGTACATGTGGATACCCGTGAATATGAAAAAAATAGACGAGTACCCGCATAACGAATATCCGACGGATATGGGTACAGGTACAAGGCGAATATTATCCAACGGTACCCATACCCTACCCGCTCCATTAACATCCCTAGTAATAATACTTACGAATGGTGCTAAAGACATATCATGTGTTTAGTAGTTTTCTTTTTCTTTTTAAATTTTTTTGTAAAATTTTTTGTTGTGCATGAGAGTAAATTTTGTGAAAATTTATGAAAGATTTGACTGATGTGACTAATAAAAAAAAAATTTAATAAATAAAAGGTAAAATTATCAAATTATCCTTGATGTTAAAAGTTATATAAAATGATATTTAGATAAGTTGTAATTAATTTTGAATTTTTTTATAATGGATAAAAAATATTAATAATATTTATTAATTAAAAAATTATAATATATTTGATTTGAAAAATAATTATTTTAATTTTTTCAAAGAGTGTTGTTGTATTTTGTAGTAAAATAATGAGGGTATATTGGTAAAATGGTTATAATTACTCTCAACTCAAATCTCATATGGGAAGGTGATGCCATATGGATAGAGATATCTCAAATTAACACTCTGTCTTGCTTTCCATTCAGTAAAAAGGAACAATAAAAATCTTTCAAATTAGCGCTTCTTATCACCTTTGAATAGTAATTTCCTACAAAAGAACACACCTTAAGGGTATGCTCACTTGTGAAGATTGATTTTGGGAAAGGGAAATGATGTATTTGAGTGGATAAGAAGGTGAAGTTTGTGTTTTTTTTTTAAGAGATTTAGAGGTGGAAGCAAGTGTATTTAAAAGTAAAGTTTTTTTAAAGTGAGTTAGTGATTTGATTGATGTGATAGATTAAAAAATAAATTTAATTAAAAGAAAACAATATTAGATTACCAAATTGTCCTAGATATTGAAAATAATCTAAAATTATATTTAGATGAGTTAGATTTATTTTATTAAAAAAATTAAATGAATAAATTAGAATAAAATAACCATTTTAATAAAAAAATAGTAAAAATACAATATATTTACATATGAAATTTTCGTTGGCAAAATATTTTAGAAATTTAGGACATTAATAATTATCGTACGCGTAACTTTAAAAATAGAAATGAGTGGATGTTACAAACATCCTTTATTCTGAATCAATCTTAAATAATCTCACATGAGGAGAGATGGAAAAAAGAAAAAAAAGCATAATCTTGGAACAGTAAATCCTTTCCGGTGAACATAAAAGGTGTGTTTACTTCTAAAGATGAATTTGAGAGAGAGTGACTGGATTAATTTGAGGAGATGTAAAGGAGAAAGTGAGGTTGTTTGTTTTAAATGATGGAGAAGGGAAAGTAAAGAGATTTGAATATAAAATTTGTGAAAGTTTTGATAGATGTAATAGATATAAAATAATATTTTAATAGATAAAGTTGTTGGATTACAGTTTTGCCCATGATTAAAATTAATATAAAATAAAATATAATTATTATTGTTAGTTTTAATGTTATTATTAGTTTTAATATTATTATTATTATTAGTTTTAATAATAATAATAATAATAATAATAATTAAAAGCATATTTGTTAAGTTGGAATTTAAAAAAAAAATTGAAGGATATTTAGGTGAATGTATATTGTTGAGTTGTGTTTCTCTCCTCGTCTCTTAATCCATGTAAGGATGTAAAGCAAATAAGGTTCATTTATCCTCTTAAATAGTAAATTTCTGGAAGCAAACATAACATAACATTGTCATGTGTAGAGATGACAATGAGGTCGGTACGGATGCTTACCCTCAACCCGACTCGCAAAAAGAAATCTATTCGTTACCTGCTCATTTACCTGTTAGGTATTCGTTCAAAAATATGCGCAAATTTTTTAAAATTCGCGGGTTCTCGTGGATACCCACATACTCATGAATATTTTAAAAAGATGTATATTTTATAATTTTTTAAATAAAATTATAACTATATATACAACATAAGTTAAATTAAAATAAATTTTAATTTTAATTGTATTTAGCCTAATAAAATATATTTTTAATTAAAATTTATTTAATAAAATATAAATTATTTTTTTTTAATTTTTTGTGGGTAGTGAATACTTGCAGATACGGGTAATATGATATATCCGCGGGTAACAAATATCCGCAGGTACTAACTATTTGCCGCAAATTTTATCCGCTGATATCTGCAAGTGCTGGTATTTTTTTTCATCCCTACATGTGTATTACCACAAGACCGAACAATAGTAACAACAACAAAATTTGCAAAAGAAAAAAATAATTGAAAATAAAAATAAAAATTACAAACGCATACTTAACATGTCTTTAATATTATTTATAATATATGAATGAAAAAGAACTAAGAACTAGGGATTACAATTCGGGACGGGCTGACCCGTAAAAAAAAAGACGGAACGGGTTGGGATGTTGAACTCGCTGACACGCATAGGCCCGTAGCCCGCACATGCTAAAGGTGGGGCGGGGCAGGCTGGCCCGCTAGCCTATTTATAAAATTAAATATATTTTTTTTAATTCTCACACTATTCATCACATTGTTTTTGTAAGTTTTTATTATTATTATTATTATTATTATTATTATTATTATTATTATTTTTGTTGTTGTTGTTGTTGTCGTCATTGTTATTATTATAATTATTATTATTATGTAATAAGATAATAATTTTAGTTCTCGAATTTGGATTATACTTTTATGCATTTTTAGGTTAACAAATTTGTGTTTGTCTTATAAGGTAACATGTTGCTATTATACTTTAGTTATAATTTTCGTTGCTATTGTTTCTTGTCTTTGGTTAATTAAACCAATTGGAATTATTTCGATAAATATCAATTATTATGGAAAAATGAACAAGTTTTTATTTCGCTCATCACAACAAGTTTTATTTTTTCTCATCACAAATGCGAGCCCGCCTATGGGCTTGCAGGCCAACCCGCAAGATGAGACAAATTATGAAAGTAAACCAGATTTTGAACTACGGGACGGGCTAATCCAACCCGCACTTTACAAACCAAAACGTCAGACAAGTTGAAAGGAGCTGGACTGACCCGTTTTACCATCCCTATTGAGAACTATTCAAATTGGAGGTTAAATGAAATAACATTTCAAAAAAAATGGTAACCATAATTAGACTATAGGATAATGATATTTTAACTCATCATTCCTGTCACTTTTAAATCATCATATCACATCACTAAAAAAATAAAAAAAAATAATCTAAAAATGATAAAAATAATGAATTAAAAGTAAATAAAAAAAGGAGTTAAAATATGATTATGCTTGCACATTCTTAATATTAAGGTTAAGAATTAATATTAGAAGGCCTTGGCTGTGTTGGTCCACATGTATATAAAGCGCAGAGGGAGAGAAAGTTACGGTGTGTTTGGTGTCGTGGCTTCAGTTTTCTAGTGTGTAAGTGTGACACTGAGAAGAGCACACGAGAGAGGCCAAGTCCTCTCCTTTTCACTGCGATTGCGAAACCTCACTTCCATTCCATGGTAATGGATGCACCCAATCCTTCTTCTTCCGGCGCCTCCTCCTTCCTCGCCAATCTCCCCTCTCGAGGCCACTTTTCTTCCACCATCGTTTCGTCCAATCCGGTACTTCAATTCCCCTTTTTCTCTTCTCATTCTTTTGTGTTTTTTTGTGTTTTTTTTCTTCGATTCAGATTTCGGACCTACCTACATTCACTGCGATGATTTCGATCCGTGTGCTTTCAGAACGTTCTCCCTGCTTTTGTAGAAGCGCTGGTGAAACTAAGCGATTTGTTATTTAGGTTTTTGTGTGAAATAATGTTTATTGTATTATGTTAACTTTTTTTTTTCCTGTTCTCTAGTTTATGGAATTTCAAGGTGTTTAGTGAGGCAAAAGTTATAGGAGGAGAGATTTATTGGACTTAGGTTTGTTTTAAGGGGTTGTTATGGAGTTTTAATCCAAGCTTGCTGGTGTTAAAAGGTGTGTTTTATATTTCGCCTATCAACTGTCATTACTAGTTTACCGCAAATAAAATAGAAGTTTCATATTGTATGGTTTAAAGGATTTTGTTTTCGTGGATGATGATTATGCATTTGCACTATGCTGCCTTCTTTGTTGAGTAGTAGGCAATGTATTAAATAAACTTCTTCGTAGAAGCTTGTAGGAGAAGACAATGAGAAGGAGAAAATGCATATAGTTTTTTTCATAGAGCAACTTATGCACATTAGTTTTTTGAGAAGTTAGAGAAGAGAGTTCATAAGTTGATTTTGGCCCGTGAGAGAAATCAATTCACTTTCTCTTCACCGATGGGTTTTTTTGGAGAAATTTATCTAAACAGGGTCATGTGACATTATAGTTATTAGCAAGTGATTCTGTGACCCTACCTTCGTTGATGCAGGTTTCTTTATGTTGAGTTGTAAATGTCATGGTGATTTTTCTTTTTCTTTTTCTCATGGAAAATTACATCCCTCCAATTGTTGGAATATAGGAGACTTCCTGCTTTTAATTGTTATTTGTTATATGAGAGACATTATGTTTGAATTTGATATTCTGATCGTGCAGGGGGGCATGCGGGCCTATATCTGCGATCATGATACATCGCCACCAGGTCCTGTTCTTTACCTTGTTTCAACTTGTAACAAATATTGTTACGGCTTCAATTTTTTGTATCTTAGTCTGCTGCCAAAGCAGTAACCTTAGAGAAACAAACAGAAATGTTTCATTGGGTTATAAACTTTCTCTTCCTTATAAACAACTCTAAGCCACAAGTTTCCTTGTCATTACCAGTTGTAAGATCAGTTATTTTTCATCCGCATGGGACATTTTACTCTACCAGATTCAGATACTGTTTGTTTACACATAATTTAATGTTAGAGGCATGTCCTTTGATCGCAACTTTATCATGAAATAGTATATATGTGAACATATGAGTTCATTATGTAGTTTGGCCTCTTCTCGTTTAGTGTTTTGTTTGCCACTTATCTTTGTTTTGGTAGTCTTAATTTAGAGAATTCTTACACGTAAAGTTAAGTTTAAAAAATTTCTGACCATCCTCTTGGTCACAATGCCATAATATATACTCTTCCTATAGATAGTAGCTATGTCCTTTTAGCTTTTTAAATAGATAATTATTGTTAAATAGACGTTTTTTATTCCCTTGGTTATGCAGAAGGTCAACATATTAAGACAAACCAACAAAACATACTGATTAGATCACTCACCCTCAAGAAACAAAGGGGCGATTCCAGCTCAAAGGATGGATCTGATGGTTCCAGAAAGAGGTATTATTCCCACCTTTTGTGGAAGAGTGATATTTCAAGTGTACATTATGATCAATCTACAAATTCCCAATCAATTTTCTTTCTCTTACAGTTTGGTAACTTGTGAAAAAAGTTATGGCATCTATCTCTCATTCTCTGGTGCCTATATTTTTATCTTGGTCTTTTTTTTTATTGAATACTATCTAATCAAACCTTTTTGTCAGGAATGCCGAAAAGGTTTTGGAAAGATCTTCAGCCAAGAAAACAAATAATCAAATAAATTCCCGACAAGGTGGGTTCATGTGGTAGTTATTATAAGTTAGCATTGGGTGAAATCTGAAATATATTTGAAGATTTTTGTCATAAATTACTTACCTCCATATAACGAGTTTGCTCAGGACAAAAATGTTATCTTTTTCTTGATATTACTAGTTTAAAATCAAAATTCTCGTGTAGGTCCAACATTACTCATTTCTTAATTATACTTTAGGAAGACATGTCTCTCTGATACATGTTCAGACGTGCACGTCAACCCCATTTTAAATACATCGGTAAACATTTTTCTCTAATTTTTTTAGTAAATATGGACTGGATAGACATCACCTTCATGTTTGGTAATTTGTACTGAGTTCTATAAGGTATAAGGTATGTATTTCTTAGTGTTATTTAAAAAGTGCAATAGAACACGGGAATGTGAGTGTGTTCCACAATGTATATGATCATATGGGAACTTGTAAGTTCCATGTCCTCAAAGTGCACATTGCGTCTCTAACTCTAGGAGTATTTTGACTGTCTGGTATAGTGTATTAAGCTGGATTCTTAAAAGGAAGTTTAATTGGCAGTAGTTTAGGACAAACCTAAAACAGAACCATGGTTGGTCATTGGTGCTGTATATGTCCTTGTAAATTCAAATTCAATTTTTTTTCTTGGGAAAGACGTCAGTTCCTTAACCTTGTTTTTGAAGAGTATAGAAGTCAGATATCTGCTTGCTGATTTATGCTTTGATCTTAACCTTTCAGATATACATACATGTTAGTGTTTCTATGTAGTGATTTCCTTTAATACATGTTTTGCATATAATGATGCTTGTTTTTGCTGTAGAATTTCAAAGTGAGGTTTTAATGTTTTATTGATTCTTGCGAATGTCACTAGTGTAGTCTCCTGAGAGGCAAGAGAATTTGCTTTGCATACTAAACCTATAAGAGGTCGATGAACTTATAGCTTGCTTTTGAATGACATGATTTTTCACGACTTTGATTTGGTGAGTGTGTTGGAGGTTCAATGCTCTAGCAGGACTACCTATCCTCTTCTGTATGCATGCTTTCACCATGAATATATCCTCCACTGACAGAGAGACTAATAAAGAATAATGGTAAACAAGATAAGTTGAGTTGCCTCCTGAGCTGTTCTCTGATGATTTTGAACTTGTGAGGAAAGGATTTCAGCTGAAGTCATATGTTCAATCCATAGCAATGGTTCCTTATTTTGAAAGAGACTTACTTAGCAGGCTGGATCTTTTTGTCATCTGTATTTCAATTTTGTCTTATTGTTATGGGTTTTAATCATACAGAGGGATCAAACAGTCAAACAGCCACTAGGGACTTGCACAACCTGACGGTAGAGAGACTTCGTGCTCTTTTGAAAGCTAAAGGTCTTTCAACCAAGGGAAAGAAGGCAAGTTTCCAGTCTTCCTACAGTTTTGACATACATGCGTTTGGAAGATATCACTCACTAATTTGCTTGATAGTATTTTGTTTACTCCATATGTCACAATCACAATGTAATATCTGTCAACTGGTATATTAGTGTCCATGATTGATTGTTGTCAACGTGCTTGCTTACCTTCTCTCCTTATCCTAATACACGAAATAAAATCTGCAGGAGGAGCTTATCACTCGTCTAAAAGATGCAACTGGTTAAAGCATAGCGTGGTGGTAGGAATACCCTGTTCATTAAGCATCCAATGTAAGAGTAGTTAGTGTTTAATGTAACTTAGGATCTGGAACTAATATATATGTGTATACATACCCAGTGCAAATTACAGTTACAGATGAATATTATCGTTTTGGAGCTACTACCGTTTCGTGACTATCAGCGTTAAGTATGTTTTTTGGGGCATGATTTGTAGAGGTCAACTACACAATTGGACAATCAATGGTGGTTTTCAAGTTTTGTTTACGATCTGGCGGTTGCATCCTTGTCTTTTGCATTTGAACTCTTGTTAAGTTAGACAACGGTGACCTATAGCATGTGGAATGTCTTGTATTGTTAACCATTGCATTCAGATTTTTTAAATAATCATCATGTAGTCAATTCCAACATCTATTTGGCTTATACATTTTCAATGCATTAGCCCTTTCAAAGGGTTTAGCTGCGGCCGACAATGTTGGAAATAGATTCATACAGGGATTTCACGGTTCCGTTCGATGGATATATGAGATGATCACTATCCTAATCACATTTTCAGAGGAGAATTAGATTAGATTTAACGAGTTAAAATAAACCTTTTCTTTCTCCTGTTGCTGAATAAATATTCAAACAAAACTTTAATTATAATGGTAATTAAAATATTAATATTTTATTATTAAATCTTTTGTATAATTGTGTTAATATTAATCTACATGACAATATGCTTTATAATTTGTTTATGTAACATATTGTGGTATATGTAATTATTGTAGCAAATTTAAATCATATTATTTATTAGAATGTAAATGAAATATCAAATATTTGAATATTCTTTAGAAAGTTATTTGTTAATCTTATAATTTGTGTAATATAAAAAATATAAAAAGTAATGATACGAATAAGTTTTAATTTTTGTATAATTATTTAAAATTGATTTTTTATAATTTTCTTAGTTTGTAAAGGAATGCAAATTAAAGGTTAAGTTTTAGATAAATTATATTAAATTTTAATGAGGAATCGTTTTTTAAACACATAACTTATATATTGTAACATTATTTAGTTTGTTATATTTTTTAAAGTGTGTACTTAGTTATATTTTGTGTGCAATTTCTCTATTAGAGCCAGTAGCTATTTAGTTATTCTTCATGCTTTTTTATTAATATTCTCAAGCTTATTATTTCAATTTTACCTATTATGTTATGCAAGATCTGTACACTTTTATGTTTTTTGTGTAACAATCTTAATTATTCTACTAATTTATATAATTTTATATTTTTTACGACAATCTTAATTATTCTGCTACGTTACAATTATGCGTAAGATTTAATTCATATAAAATCATAAAATTTTATGTTTTTACGATTAAATATTTATTTCGATTACCTTGATCTAGGAAGGCCAGCTTTTGGATTAATAAACAATCATGTAATCAAAATTGTCACGATTAAATAAAATTTATCAATCCAATAAAATTGACTTTTATTTTTCTCAATTTGATTTCTCTTGTGCCTGAATTTCTCTATTCTCATCTGGAATTGATTTTAACTATTCTCACATTACCTCCCTCTCGTGCAAAATATAAATATTATGCGTCCTTTGTTAATACCTTTTCAAGTTTCCCTTGGAGTTTTCTTATAAAGCTTAAAACTATAACATTTCCTATTTGTCAAACTTTCAAGTGAACAATTGAAAGGCATCTTAATTTTAAAATTAAAAGTGTTCAATCTGATTTGTGTGAATAATATTGACCTTTTACTAGTTTTTCAACCAACCATGGTCTTAATCATTAACTCATTTGTCTTTGTCTTCATATACATAATCAATATATGTGGGATTCTTGAATGAAAGTATATACACATTATTAATTTGGGTTTTACTTATTGAATCATGCTCCCTTTCTCTTACAATTTTCTATTACCTTGAATCATGCCAACAACCTCTCCAAAACTTTTTATTCATTATACTATTGTTTTTAATAAAGATATAGATTTTCATTTTCTTAAATTGCTTGTACTTACTTTCTTTTATTGAGACCTTATCATTCAAGCAAGTTCTATTTTAAATATGAGGAATGTTTGTTCTTAGGGTATTTTTTAAGCAAAGATACTTTCCTCGTCAAATTTCCACGGCCACCCTAGAAAAATGCTTCATACTTTCCATAAAAGAAGGATTTGATTGGCTTTTGGAAAGAAAATTCCAGAATTATTTATTATATTCCGGAAAATAAATTCCGGAATTAGTAGGGTGCAGGAAGAAAATGACATGATGCAGGAAGAACTTACCTATTTTTCATTACACAAGAGCTGTGAATGTCTTTCAAAATAGGTTTTGTTTAATGAAGCTAAGTTTTCTTATGCCAATAATTTTCTTAATTCACCTAATTTTATCAAAGAGTTTCATTCTTATTTCAATTTGAACCCACTATTACATCACCACAAAATTCTCTATCTAAATTACCATAACTTCTATCACACACACCCGAGTCTCTTACTACACCATCTATCATTTTTTATCCATCATCTTCTAAGTTTGTTTCTGTTCCTATGAAAGCTATAGTAGTTAACACTCATCTTATGCAAACTAGGTCTAAATATAATATTCTTGAGTCCAAAATTCTTCCTTTATTGTTTCTCACTTGTTTTTAACCTATAAATGTTAAGTAGTTGAGGGTGCTAATATAATAGTTTTTATCAAAAGAGAGATGATACATATCAAAATCAAATAGACTACATGCATCAGAAAATGGATTAAGCATATCAGATTTCTTTAGGAATCCCAATATTTTGGCTGGATTTATTGCATATCGAAATGATAGAAAGGGATATAGTAGTATTTGTTACCGTTGTTGAAATCTCAACATAGTAATTATTGTTTTCAAGTGTTTTTTTTTTTCAACGTAAAGATATATTTATTGTTGTTTTGACTCAGCCGAACATTTTAACATGACCGAAATTCCACTCGAATGTCTATTTGGATCTCCAAGAAACTAATCACACTTTTAGTTGTGGAAGTGTTGACTTTTTTCATTTTTAGATATGTTATAGGACAAAATAATATATTTTTAATAACAACTATTTAAAGATATCTCTATTATATGGGTCATATTCTAAATTATAAATTTAAGACTTGAATCTTATAAAACTCTCCTATTAGAGAGTACTAACATGATATAAAATTTAAGATTAGAGTTTAATCTTAAATAGATCATGGTTCGTAAATAAAAATTAGTTTTTATCTTAAAATTAGTTTTTGTCTAAGTTTAGAGAAAAATATTATTAAAATAGAGTCTTGAAAAACTCTCACATTAAAGAAAACTTACATTAAAATCCTAAAAATGATGTGAGCTGAAATTCATAAAAAGTAAATTAAGATCTCATTCTTAAAAAAAGAAGTTGAAAACAAGTCCTTCTTCCGATTCTCTCGCTTATCGAGTTCTTTTCACACCCACGTAATTTAGGATGTGTTCACAAATTTAGGAAGAAAATTCATTAATAGTGAACCAAAATATAAACAACAGTTAACAACTACTTTCACCTTATTCAATGACATCATCTTCAAAAGAGATTCTACGTTTCATGATCCTTTTTATTCTTGATATCAATTTTAATAAAGGGCACTTTAGGAACATTTTATATTAAGTTAACTACGATTACAATAACAAATTATATAAACTATTATTTTTGTCCTACATATATTGGGTTAAATAACATTAACATAGAAAGATAGTCTCCTCTCTTGAACAATTCTCAACTCCTCTGTTTATTCTCAGTGGGCTCGACGATACAGGCACAAAGAGCATTCAGATTTTACTCTTCAAACTGTTCCTGGAAATGCACCGAGAGAACAAAACGCATTCATTTATACTTTCTTCCTGTTGATCCACAAATTGATAATTCTACAGAAGCATTTTTCCCAACAGACATCTCAACAATCATGGCAATATGAAACATTCGAATAATTGTTAACTCGTCCATCTCCAAGCCATGAATTACTTCAAACTATCAGATAGAGCCATGAACTTATATGCTTCAAACAACAAATTGATAAATCTATATTTTAGGTAAATACAGCAAAATGTGGCCTTGCATTCCGAACTGCATGCCTGAAAAAAAAAGGGTACAAGGTAGATAGATATCTAATCCATAACACTTAAATATATATACCATTGTGAAGACATTGGAGCTACATACATTAGTTGTTAGCTCATTGATCTTGTCCCAAACTAGAATGGGTGAGAGGAGCATATGAGAACCAATAGATACCGAAACTGCTCTGGGACTCCCAAAATGAGCTAGGGATCACAATTCTTGAGTCAATATACTTTGCTAGTGCTCTACTCCAAAACATAAATGAAGCATGGAATAGAAAGTTTAGCAGTGTTGGGTCAATACCTAAAGGTGGTGGCAGAAAACTAATCACCTCCACCCCAAAAAATAAGCTATTTCACAATTTCTCAGATGTTTCCAGGAGCATCACTTCGAGCATTTTTCCGCGTCAGGTAGCGAACAACAGCATCCTCAACCCTGGAAATTTAAAAATAAAAGAATCCAAACCAATTAGAAACATTCCTTAAATTCTTGTAATATATTTGAAGGTCGACATGACTTAAAAAAATGAATAAAAGATACAATCGTCATATCTTCCAATTTTACTCTTCATGTTACTTGGTCATTATCAACACCCAAAGGAGCGGCAGGGTTTCTCACTTGTACATTTAGATAAACTTCGAAAAAATGTGCTTGTATAATTTTTGTCCTGGAGGTTAATTTTTCCAACTTTTGAGAATAAACAGAGTTAACCTTTTTTTTCATTTTTTTTATCAAAAAACTTGTCTAATTATCATTAAAAAATACACACAAATGAATCCTAGGCCATAATTGGATAGAAGGAAAATGATGAAGTGGATGAGAAAGTTTGTTTTGTAAAAATAAAAATAGATCAGTGTGGAAGGGGATAGGACCTCATCCATCCCATTCTATTTATCCAGTCTAGTTTTTATTCGCTCTCAATTTGGTGTGCAGTGGATGGAGCTAAACTTAAGAAAATAAAATCCCTATTTTGGCCAGCTAAGAAGGTGACTATAGTGGGGCTAATATATGAACTATAAGGTTATAGCTTATTTCATTGCTCCCTTTTTGTAAACAATAAAAGGTAATCTCAATCCCACTATAAAATGTCCAAGCAATAAAGTGACATATTCAGACCATTTTCATTACAACTCGAGTCATATACACTTCATCAAGATTAAACCCTTACTGGTTCTGCCTTTATTCTCCCAAATCAGACATAAAACATTTATTATCTTTGCAGTGCATGATGTAGGCCTCATTTGACAGCACAAACAAAACTCTGTAGAAGTAATAAAATAGTACTATAAAATGGAAAAGGCACATCTGAAATAAGTTTGTACTTAAAACAGTATCTACTTTTGAAAGTACTTCAAATCAAATCAAGGTCCTATCTATACACCCTTATTTGCTCATTTAGAGGAGCCTTGCACTAGTAATGGTTACTCTCTAAAATTAGGATCAGCCAGACACACTTTCTCACTTAACCTGCCTGTTTTAAAAGGTTGTTTCACCATCTTCAACTCTCAACAAAAAGAAATAGGAGAGTAGAATAATGCTTACCATGGTTGATTGTAGAAGTCAGAACGTCGTTCATTCTCAACACCCTGGCTCACATCTCCAGCAACAAGCTTCAGATCCTTGCTTTGAGAAGCTATCAAAGCATTAATAAACTCCGCTGGGGACTGACTAAAGCCGAGAAAGAATGCTCGTCTCCTATGATGTTCATGGATCTTCTTTATGGAATCTGAGATCAGTTTATCAAAAGCATCAATCTCTTTGTGCTTCTCAGTGCTTGCCAAGAATGAAGACATATCCTTCTCTAGTGGAAGAGGCACATCAACCTGCACATCGTAACACGTAGCTCCGGCTGGACAATTTCCCGAAAGCTTGATTTTATGCTCCAGGTGTATGGGCTGCGGAGGTGACAAATGCTGTGATATCTTCTGCGAAGCCACAGAAAATTTCATCTTCTCCTCCCCAAACACCCTTTGGAGAGAAGCATCACACATGAAGAACGAAGGGTCATTCGGACTCTGCAGCTTCTTAGCCTTCACATAGTGCCATAGAGCAGCAATGATCCTAGAGCGGGAGTCAAACTCAACCCCTAACACTCTAGCCAGCTGAGCCGATACCACAAACCTGTCAGGCGAATAATTCATTGACATTCTAACAACCGCGGTGAATTCCTTATCTCCTTTCCTCTTCACCTCAAAACCATCGCGCTGCGCAGTCGAACGGGCACTATCCCACACAACAACGTGGTTATCCGGATAGAAACCCTGATCCAAGTAAACGGTTATCTTCTTGAAGAAAGCCGAGAATCTTGGATTTTCTTTAGACAAAACTCCATCTGCCACAGAATCCTTACCATCTTCCAACACCCTTCCGGTTATCCTGAGAACCCAAGAAAGCTCCTCCACATCAATCTTCCCAGGTTCCACTTTCACCTGTTTCGAAAATGTATTATACACATAAATCCTAAGCGTTCTCCTAACACAGCGAGGGTTTCTCAAATTCTCCTGCACATCAATTTTCTTCCTAACCAAAACAGAATCTATGTGGGTCTCAAGTTCAAGCAACTTAGCATAAATAGCAGACTCGGGCACAAGCTTGGCCACCTTGTCGGGAATGAGCTTCTCGGGAAAGCTTCTCTTTTTCCGAGGAGGCGCCACGGTAAGTTCCATGGTCTTGAAGGCAGAGGATTGGTTGGTGTTGGAGGAACCGGGAGGGCGTGAAGGGGGTTTGTGATTTGCACGCTTGGGAGGCGCAGGTGTTGCAACGTTGGCATTGGTGTTGGAATTGTTGTGCACCTGTGGGTGAGGAACAGGGTGTGGCTGCGCCAGGACGTGGCTTTGCGGTTGCGAGAGCTGAAAGTGGCCATGGAAGTGAGAGGCACCAGTTTGCGGTTGAGGCTGCGTCTGTGAGAGAAGGTGGGGTGCTGGGTGGTTCATGGGGATTGAGGGTGCAGCGGGGTTGGTGAAAAACGACGGCGTTGCAGCATTTTTTGCTGGATTATTGTTGTTCATTGTTCTAAATTCTAAATAGGTTGTAAGAAGTATTAGATCTAGAAGAAGGAAGAACGAGAAAACCCTAATTAAGATGGAAAATAGGACAGAAAAATGTTCTTACTGTTTATCCTTAGAGATAGGAGATTTCAGTGTTTGCTGGCGATTGCTTCTTTCTCCATTACTGTGTCATAACGTAAGCACTGGTCATTGCGCCATTCCATTTCTCAAATTTGTTTCCAGTACTCTTCTCTAAACGCACAACGTTCGGTTCCTCTCACTTTTCCAACTTCCTACCAACTGGGCCTGCCTCATCCCGACACTCCATTCCGGTGGGTTGGGCTGGGCTCCATTACAAAGCCCACATTTTCTTCTACTCTGGTTCTATAACAGATTTAGTAAAATATCTCTACCTTTCTTTTTGTGTGCATATTTATTTTTTAATTAATTTTTTAAATTAAAATAAATATTTTATAAATATCATCTCTTAAATAACCGTTTATTTAAATTTTAATATTTTTTCATTTTACCATTATTTTTAAACTTGACATTTTTTAAAATTAAAATATTACTTACAAAATAAATAAAAAATATTTATAATAAAATTGTGTAATTATTTATATTTAATTTAATATTTATAATAACAATAATAATGATAATTAGTTTATGTTTATTGTTACAGAAAAAAGAGAAATTTTATTGTTTTCACCGATTTAAATAAAATATCTTTTTTATTAGTATTTATGATGTGTAAATAGGATGTCCAATATAATGATACGTTAATTTTAAAAATAATATGATACGATCAAGGATAGATACATAATATATGAATATTGAAAAGTATAATAATTCTTAGAAACACAATAAGTATATGATTGTTTGTGTGAATCCAAATTAAAACTATATGTATAAAGTCTTCAACATAAAAAATATAAATTATTGTCATCATAAAAATATCACTAAAAAAACTCTTAAATAATAATAAATTTTAGTAACAATAAATATGTTAAAAACCAATTATTTTGATAGTCAAATCAATAGTAGTTAATGTTAGTGATCAATTTAAAAATCAATTTATAATAGAAACACTTATAAATTGATACAACAAATTGATTACTATATTGACAAATTATTTTTTGACATTAAAATTGATCATTATTTACTTATTTCTTTATAATTTACTATAATTTTATAAATTAAATATATCATTAATAAATATCAATAAAATATTAGATAGAACTACATATACATACATAGTGTAAATTGAAGTATAAATGCATGATAAGTATATATATATTCGATATCCTCTCGTTATGTGTTTATAATAACTTTTCAAATAGGTACTTTCCTTTCTTTTTCCTGCACCCCGAACAAAATCTAATAACTCAATTTTAGCTCTCATTAAAATTATTATCTAAATTTTAATTATTTTTATTCTTTCCTCTCCTCTCCTGCGAAGAGGAGTCTTTATCTCCATTCTCTCTTAAACTCCCTTCCCTCCCTCCATTTTTTCTCCATTCATCTCTCGCTTTACTAACCTCCAATCCATCTTCTATCTTCAACTTCAAAACCCCTTCGCCACCAAAGTTCCACTAATCTTCGAAATTACTTTAATTTAAATATTTATCATAATTGATCTTTGTTGTGATTTCATTTTTCAATAAAAAAAATTCAATTTAGTGTAAACTAATTTGTTTAAAAATTTCTCATCTAAAATAAAATCTAACCGTTAATTTTAAAATATAAAACACACAACTTATCATTATAAAATTTAAGTCTTCAATACAAATTAAAAATATAAATTGATAAATATATACAAAACTTTTTTAATGTAAAACTTCACTAAAAAGAATTGAAGTTATACAAATTTTGTTTCAGAAAGAAAAAAGTTAAAGACTCTTAATAAAATATGATAAAAAAAAATATTTACTTGTAAGGATGAATTTGAGAGGAGTGAGTATATGATTTTGTAAAAGAGAGAGAACATGAATTCGAGGAGATAGAGAAAGAAAAATGAAATTATTTATTTGAAGGGATAAAAAGGTAAAGTAAATAAATTTGAAAATAAAATTTAAGAGTTTGTGGATGTTTTGATGGATGTGATAAGTAAAACAATATATTTTAATAAATAAAATTATTAGATTAAAATTTTATCCTTAAAATTAAAATTAATATAAAATTAAATGTAATTATTATTATTGTAGTAATTATTATTATCATTATTAATATTATTATTAATTTTAATATTATTACTGTCGTCATTATTATCTTTAATTATGCACATGATTTAATATTAATAATAATAATTATTATTATTATTATTCATTAGTTCTTTAATTAATTTTTATGTGTTTCAATTCATGTGATTATTATTAATAAAATTTATATTATTATTACGGTTAATTATTATTATTTTTATTATTTATTAAAATTATTATTTGTATTATAATCATTGTTAATATTAATAAATAAAAAATGTTAAATTACACATATATATATATATATATATATATATATATATTAGTTTATAACATAAATATTAAAATATTTAATATATTTTATAATTCAAATATATAAATGAGTTTATAATAATAAACATACCATTAATTAAAAATTATAAATTAATTAATAAAATAGTATGTGATTATATGTTTTTTTTTTAAATATTTTCTATTAAGAAGAGATGAGTTTCATCTCCTCTTTTCTAAATCCATCCTCACATATTCTTACAATTTCTTTGAAGTAAATCGGATTACCTCCTTAGAACCAAAGATACCCTTATTCTGTTTCTTGAATGTCCTGATATGTAAATTTTCTTTAAAAATAAATAATTTGGATGATAAAAAGAGTCTCTCAGGCGTACCTATCCTAACTACCAATAAAATCTAAAGAGATGATCTTAAGTAATTTAAAAAGCGAAAAAACAGTCAAAGGAAAGGAATGATGTGGTCTTTTTCACTATAAAAATCAAAAACTACGATGTCATGATATCATCATCATGTCACTGTCCCATTCATTGAATTCAAATCAGGATATATCTTTTCCTACTGCATATTATAATATCACACATCATATCCACCGCACAGTATCCTCTCACATCACTAATCTCTTGGACATCATAGTTCAACTCATTCTTTCACACAACAACAACAAAAATAATACTATAATTTCTATTTTTTCTTTATTTTAATTCTTTTTGTCCTAACTTCATTTAGTGTAAATTATTAATTTTAAAAAAATTAATAGTACATTAATTAATAATTTACTTAAAAAAATTACGTCATAAAATAAAAAATAAGTCAAAAAATAAAAATTATATTATCATTATACAGTATAAAACCCGTTTCTACTTATTATAATATGTGATGACTTGTGTATTTAATGAACAAATTTCTTTGAATTTAATATAAATAAATTAACTAAATTCAATTTATTTGACCTTCGTTTGCTCCATGACGTTGCAAAAGGGAACAATATAAGAGGGGTTATATGGATATTGTACGTTTCTCTTTTTAATTATTTTCTAACAATATTTATTTTTGTGTAATGTTCTTCATATAACTTCAAGTCTAAAAACAAAAATATTATTATGATTTCTACATGTTGCTATCATAAAAAACAGGTATTTAATTTTTTTTATATAAGAATTGTCTTTGAATAAACCATGTTTTTTTTTTTCAATCAATATGTGTTTTTCCTTTATCAAATTAGTTATTTTTTAATTATTTGCTTATGGAGTCACGACGACGAAAGAGTAAGGAGAAAGAAACACAATACTGATGTCTTTTTTAGAATTAATAAACTACCTTCACTTAAATGTGAGGTAAGCCAATGATACTTGTATTTAGTTTTTTTTCTTTTTTTTTTGTGATGTTGTTAATGATTGTATACTTCATTGTTGTCCTTTAGTTAGATAAGACATTATTTTTAACCTATGATAATAAATTATGTGGTTGTTTGATCATAATCGACTATGTGAGCTACATAATCGATCAAATGCTCCATGTTCACCAATACTCATTAATCATGGTTGATTGATTTTTTACGACATATTTAGGTAATAATACCAAATGTGTGAAAGTAGGTCTAGTGTTTATTGATTAATAATATTACATAAATGTTATTTATGTCTATGCACGTTTACAAAATGAAATCATAAAAATAATCCATATGTTGTTTAGAGAGAATACTTAATGATAATAAATGTGATTGTAGGTACTAGTAAAAAAATTATATTTAAGTTTTTTTTTTCATATATGTGAAATATGACCACTATTTAATTTTAAAAAAATACTATGAATTGTGATCCATGAAGTTATGTTTAAAAATGCTTATTTAATATTATACAACACGTGTAGACAATTAATGTGTTAAGAGTAGTGAATTATTGTAATCGAGAGTGTGTTAAAGTAAATAGGTAATATATGTTATATCCACTAAATAGTTAAGAATTTGTACTTAAACTATAATTTATATGGATGATATAGTTATAGAAATAAAAAAAAAATGTTTGGATTGGAGAGATGATTTGAGAGAGAAGGAGTGGATGAATTTTAGAAGATAAAAAGTGAATTATGGTGTTGTTTGGAGTAGGGGAAATATGGTGTGATTTTATATGAAAAATTGTGTATAATGTGATGTGTATGATAGATTTAAAAAATATTTTAATTAATAAAATAATATAATTATTATTTTACTATTAAGGATAATGGTGATATAAATTTAAATATAATTAATGGAAATTATATTAAATGAAATTGAAATTATTATTTAAAATTACAAAAGTACAATTTATTGTTATTAAATTATTATTAAATACATTTCTTGGATTTTATTTGAAGAAGTACGGAAAGGTTTGCCATGTGTGGTATTTTTCATATTGAGTATTGAAAGTAGATGGCAAATTGGTGATCATTTGCATGAATAGTAGAAAAGGGCATATCTCTGTGTTCTGCAAGGTTGCAAATCGTTACATGAATAGTAAATTAATTCATTCATTTTTACTAAAAACTATTAAAACAAACAATTTATTCATTTGTACATTTGTCCACGTACACAGTAGACAAGAGGAAACAAACGCCCAATTAGCGTTTTATACTTCATTACCCACCAAATTATATATGAATTATATACATTATTTATTATTTGTACTACAGAATGTATTTTTAGACCATGTTGTTACGGTGATGAACATAAAGAATATTTGTGTTTCTTTCATTAGATTTGAAAGGGAAACACAATTAACGGTAATTTGAGAGATTTGTGGTTTTATTTTATCCCTCTGACATACAGAGATTGGAGAGTGATTGAGCTAATTTTACAATATTGTCTTTGTTATTGAGGGTGTTCAAATCTATTTTTGTGGGTAACCACATCTCTTTTCATAGTACTTCAATAGAACTTATTAACTTTTTGTTGGATTCGATTCCAACTCTTTCAAGCCTTCATTTTAACCGGTTTTGTTTTTTGTGGAATATATTCCATTCCATTCACTTTTTTTGGTGCAATTTCAACTCTATCAAGCCATGGATTCCAACTCTGTTTTCAATTAATAAATATTTATAATATTTTTATTTATGATATTAATATATGAAAAATTAATTATAACTTATTTAAATATCATTTTATTATACTTTTTTAATACCAAAGACAATTAAGTTATTTTACATTTTTATCTACTAAATTTAATTGTTTTAATCACATCAATCAAATATTTCACAAACTTTCACAAAAATTACTCTCAAATCCACTCTACTATCATCCCCAAATCCATAAAAAAGAACAATATGAATATCACCTTCTAATCAACCAAAACTAATCATCTTCCTTTCCCTCAAATCATCACCCACATAAAAACACACATTTAGAGATTTTGGTGTTGAAAAGGATCATCGTTGGATATTGAAGTCATATTTTGTTCTTTAAGGTGATATTTTCAAATTATTCACACGTACAGTAAAATTTTTAAACAATGGTAGGACCTGATAAATTTGCTAACATATGTTAATAATTAAGAACAACCGATACAATGATGATTTTTAGGTTAATTAACTTGATGTATAAATTATAAAAACTTAATTTAATATATATATATATATATATAAATAAAAGTTGTAATTAATTTTAATTATTAATTTAGTTTTATTTGGGAAAAAGACAATATTGTTGAATTTAGAAAAAAAAATTGAGTTAAAATCTCAAATGTAAAAACTAAATTAAATACAAAATAATATATCGAAGTACTGATACTCTGACATGTGACATTAAACTTTCATCATCATGTGACATGACAATGATCTATTATCATAAGTGATAATCTATTATTTCATAACAATTTTTGAAAAATTAAGAAAATACTTATCATAATAGATTATCATAAGTGGTAATCTATTATCACAGTGCCTTTTGTAAACATAAAATATTATCTCAACTGTATGTTGCATGAGTTTTGCCTTTTTACTCTTAATATATTAATTTAACTATTTAAAATAACATACACAAATTACAAGACATAAACAACATTAAATTTTTAAGTCTTCAATGTATCTTTTGAATCTAAGCATTTTTTTAACTCTTCGACATTTTTTCATGCATCATCATAAGTCATCGTAATAATCAAAACTCCTTATTGTTAAGAAGATGTTCATTTTCTTCTTTTTGTCACCGATCTTTAAGAGATACTCATTCTTATAAAATTAAACTCGATTAAATATAAAATTTTATTTATAGACTAATTTTTAATTATAAAATAATCAAATATCATAATACTGTTACTCTAAGTTATCTTTCTAGGTTATTAAATAAAAATAAAAATATTTTTTCAATAAATTTATATTTTTTCATATAAAAATAATAATATTAACAATAATAGTTTAATAAAATTAATAAATATTTTAAGACAAAAATTAAATTTAAATTAAGTGCAACTTTTACCCTTCAAAAGCGAAAACTGACTCACACATTAATGCAAAGGAGGCAAAAGAAGTAAAACACAAAACCCAATCAATGATTAATGTCATTTACAATCAACAAATGTTTTGTCCTCAACATTGTGGTAGGTTCTGATCACAAATAATTAATCAGCAGCACGCATTTTCAACAACACTCAATTCTGTGGGCGCGCAAAACCCTCCCAGCGCACATTAGCGCGGCAAACGCTTTCGTGGCCCACAGTAAAAACCGGACAAGGATGTGTTTCAATAAATAATGCAAATTTGGATAAGCATAGCGAACAGTGAGGGCAAGATAACCATCACGTTGACCACTACAATGCATCGCGCACAATGTGTAACACAATCGTGTCCGTACGATCTTACCAGAGTCCACGCTCATCGTTAAGTATTAAAATCTAACGGTGAAGGTATAAGGTGTAGGGAAGTAGTCTGTGACTCCGTGGTAGATTTTTTGATCCTATTTTTCAGTTAATTATTATGGGAATGTGTTAGAGAATAGAGATGTTATAAGCTTGTCAGTGCAGTAGAGAAAGAAAGAGAGAGAAAGAAAAAGAGAAATGGCAATGGCAACAATGGGAGAGAGTCCTCGGAGCCCAGAAGCGAAATTGGGTATGCGAGTTGAGGATCTTTGGGACGTTCAAGAGGCACAACTAAGTCCTACCGAGAAGCTCAACGCTTGTTTTGAAAGCATCCCTGTCTCTGCGTTTCCTTTGGCTCCTTCAAACCAAGGTACCTATCTCTACGTCACTTTTATGAACATATTCGTCTTTCATCATCAAAAGAACGTGAAGGGTGATTGAAAAACGAAGAAAGAAGTGATTTTGATTCCACCCAGATGAAAATTGACTTGACACCCAAGATAAATATATTTTAGATTGTGAAGTGTAAACTATCTGATCATTTGAGTGAGGCTTATTTTTTCATCTTGTTCATGTTATGGTATCTGCTATTTTTTGTTTCTTTGTGTCTTTTGGTGTAGTTCTCAACGTGTAAATTTTATTTTGTGATCAGAGATTGAGATCAAATCAGACGCCACGTTGGCCGAAGCTGTTATGAAACTGGCACGACACAACGTTTTCAGTGCACCTGTGGTGGATGTTGATGCTCCTGAAGATGCTAGTTGGATTGACAGATACATCGGAATTGTCGAGTTTGCTGGGATTGTTGTATGGATCTTGCATCAGGTTTGTTGGACATATTACATACCAATTCAATTAATTGATGCACACATATTAATCTGGAAGTTACTGTCATTTTTGTATTTTATGCTTTATTCAATTCAAAGTATATCAAATTGAATCTAGTATTATTACTATTGGGTCTGGTACAAATGGACAGTTTAGTGTGTGATAAGTGGTGTTTTTTCTTTTTGTTGAATGATGATTTGATTGTTATTATGCCTAATGGTGTTTTTAAAAAAAAATAATGGAACATTTGAAAGGTGAAATGAGTAAAAAGGGGTAATCAAACTGACCTCCTTTGAGGCTATGGATGATTACATTTATGCCTTTCTTTCATTGAAAAACCACCTTCCTTATACCTCTATATATTGAATTTTGAAGGTCACCATGTGTATGGTTTATGCCGAAAAAATAGGGAAGATATGTGTAAATATTGAAATATCACGGTGTCAAAAAATAATACATAAACTAAGAAAAGTAGATGTAATTTTTCAATCAAGAGAATATAACTGTAGTAATGCTAGACTTAAGTTAGTGCAATTTTGACATAACAGAGTAATTATTTTCACATAATGCTAGACTGAAATCACTATTTTCTTTGATGTCTCATTTTCACACTAAGCCTATGTCACTGTACTCTTGACAGTCTGAACCTGCATCTCCAATGAGTCCTTCTACTCCAACCAGTGCAAAGGCTATTGCAGCTGCAGCTAATGGACTGAGTTTTGCTCTAGAACTTGAAGCCTTAGGCCTTGGATCTGCTGCAACAACTGCAGGAAACTTTTTTTTGGATCTTACTTCATCTGAACTTTATAAGAATACCACGGTAATATATCTTCTGCCTTTACAATATCAAACAAAAATCATTTCTTTCAAGTGCTTCTTATTCTAGCTACATACTCAATTTGATTAATCTTGTTTATTTCACTAGCTAACATTTTAGCAAACAGGTTCGTGACATTGCAGGGACATTCCGCTGGGCCCCATTTCTTGCTTTGGAGAGATCAAACTCATTTCTAACCATGCTCTTGCTGCTTTCGAAGTACAAGATGAAGAGTGTCCCTGTGTTGGATTTAGGCTCTGGTACAATCGATAAGATTATTTCACAATCTGCCGTGATTCATATGCTGGCAGAATGCGCTGGACTTCAGTGGTTTGAAAGTTGGGGAACCAAGAAAATATCTGAAGTTGGTCTTCCCCTGGTTACACCAGATCAGATCATAAAGGTGTGATCCTATCTTAAGTTGAAGGTCATCATCAATTGATTGAACTGGATTACGTTAGCACATAAAATAGCAAGCGTGTTGATTTTGATGAACTTCACAATGGGCTATTTCTTTTTTCAGGTTTATGAGGATGAACCAGTCCTTCAAGCATTTAAAGTAATGAGAAAAAAGAGGGTTGGAGCGGTGCCTGTAATTGAGAGAGATAGCGGAAAGGCAGTTGGTAATATAAGCTTGCGAGATGTTCAATTCTTGCTAAATGCTCCGGAAATATACCATGATTATAGGTATGTATGTGTGTTATGTTATGAATTGAATCTGACAGAAAGAGTTTGTTAAACTGAGTTTTTGTACCATTACTTACACACTATTATAACAGAGCTATTACAGTAAAGGATTTCCTGACAGCGGTTAGAAGTTACTTGGAGAAGAACAAAAACGCGTTCCCAATGGTAAGTGAATATGTTACATGCAGAGAGGACTGTACAATCAAAGAGTTGATTCAACTGCTGGATCAAGAGAAGATTCATAGGGTGTATGTGGTGGACAATGATGGGGATCTGCAAGGACTAATCACACTAAGAGACATCATCTCAAGACTAGTACACGAACCCCGTGGCTATTTTGGTGATTTCTTTGATGGTGTTCTTCCTCTGCCTGCAAATACCAGAGTTTAATAATAGGCAAGGTGTCAATGGAGAAATAACCTACTGCACCGAGGTTTTCTTTTATTTTTTGGAAATAAATTATTTTAGTAAAAGTGAAAAAGACCTATGTGGCTCTCTTAAGGGCTCAAGACGTGTACTTGGGTCTTTGTATAAGTTGTAGGCAGTTTTTGCAAGTTACTTGTATCCGTTTTATTAAGTGAGTATTAGAGTGAGATTGTGTGTATTGTAAATTCTGGGGTGAGTGTAAGTAACCATAAGTTTTTTTCTTCTTTTTTACTTTAAAATTGTGTTGTCTTTCTCTTCACCTCTGGGCTTAAAAAGTTGGCATTGTGCTTATATAGATAACCAAAACGAGGTCATTGGGCATAAAGAACCGTAATAAATAACTGGTGACTAAGTAAACGAATGGTTTGTAACCAATCACAGTGAACCAACTCATTCATCTTGAGGTTGATTTGGAGCTTCTGTGGCTTGTGATGCTCTTACCAACAAATCCAATAGTTGGGACTTCTTGTTTTGCATCCGTCGTGTTTGACGTAAAAAGTTGACAAAAACAGAGAAAAGTTTGACGCACGAGAAGATAGCTAACTATATTGTGGAAAAGTTGCATTGAAATTGTCCCTCCCCTTCCAATCCTTTTCAACCCAGACTCTTGAGTGAATGGTACCACAACAAAAAGAGAAAATAAAATTATAAACTGTTAATTAGAAAACAAGGATACACGAATACTGTTAGAATCATAGGCGTTTAGTTGCCATTTTTTTTAAAACGCACCTTTTAATCTAAAGAAAAATTTCTACATACTAAATAAGAACAAAAAAAATAAGTATGATACTTCATATTACTAATATATTTTAAAGAAGTTTATAATTTATAGATTTAATGATTCTTTAGCCATAAATACATGATGACAAAATCATATACTAAATTAGTCAAATCCTACTCCTTTCATCACTTATCAATATAGACTTGGTCCGAATGATACTGCATCAATGACGCGCGGAAAATGATGAAAAAACTAAATAAACGTAGCGTTAACGTTTCCCCGTGATACGTTAAACAAATTAAGACACAACTCTGTTGCTGCTAAATGTGACTAGTGGCTTAGCTAAGATGCGGACAGGTAGATACGCCATCACCATATCATGCCTCCTCAGTTCTCACCGTGCAGAGTTTCTTACCCAGATCATGAGTCCAACAAGACAGAAACGGAACCATTTCTTTCCTCACAGAAAACATGTTATATCAATTTTATGCATAATTCATCCATCAAAGAATATGGTAGGCACAGAAGCCTTTCATTTTTATTTTCCTGAATGAAAATGCAGATGCAAAGAGCATACAACAATCTCTAGCTGGTAAAACCGCAAGCAAACATGACAAGATTTCCAAGTAAATATGATATACCTTTTTCTGCAAAAGGTAACGGCAAAGTAGCATATCGGCATGGCTGGAGCTACGAATTAAGATTTGAATTAAGCCCGTCCCAAGTATTGCTTAGAAAGGGGTAAAATCGCAGCATCTTAAAGTGCTGTCAGGTGTTGAAAGATAGTGAGATTAAAATGAACTGAGAATATCATTCAAATAATTGCTAATGCATAAATTCCAACTATCAATCTTCTTGGATCATTGACAACATTATGCAAGCTTCCCATGAGCCCCTATTAATCTTGAGTAGATCCAGTTACTACAACTACCTTATTATATTTCCTCAAATCGATTACCATCAGCTAAACATCATACCAAACTACCTGGTAAAAAAAAATCAATGTCCTTTGATTATAAAAAAAGCCGCAATTATGCAAACTGCAGATACGTAAATACAAATGGTCTGAATTTATGATAGCTAATGAGTGTACTGTTTGAACAAGTATAAACAACATAGATAACCTGTATGAGACACTATATACAAAAGATATTACAGAATTCGCATGAAAAAAAAAAATCTTTTTTGGTTGTTGAGGGATGGGCCCAGGAGAAGACTTGAATTTCACAAAATCCCATTCTAACATTAAGACCTGTAAAACAAAGACCCATCCAAATAGAAATACACATGACACAGGAAACCATTTTCAAGTAATCCTCATAAAATGAGTTCACCTGCTAAAAGATCTTATAATGTACTATGTACTTTTCCTCCTTATGTGATGCAATACAGCAGGGGATCCTTCAAATAAATCTAATAGATAGGTCTCTAGATCCTCTGGTGTATACTTGATGTATTTCCCCGCATGCCTTCCCTCTAACTGACTCCTAAACCTACCCACAAAAGAGCGATATGCAGGAATCACCTTCTCCGATATAGATATCCGCAGCTCCTCTCGAAGCTGATCATCCGGTACCTTCCAAGCAGTCTGGATCCTATAAATTTCTTCAAAGCAGGCATTGAAGCTTTTGAATCTCTCCTTCAAAGCCATCTTCGACGCATTATTAGAGCTCCCTCCAATCCCTTCATCCTTCAAACAAGACAAGGCCCTGCTCCAAGAGGCTCTGAGATACCCTGTAGCATACTGCCTTATCTGACCACGTCGTTTCCGAATCCAATTATCCCCCAAGACCTTCCCAAGATCCGAGTCCTTCACTTTCCGCACTAGGTAATACAGATTGTTCATCAAAAACACCTGCTGCATAGCACTATCTTCATAAAGCCTCGACTTCTCCTCAAGATTATACTCAAGCTCGGACATGAGCAACAGAATCCGCTGCCCCAAGGGCGTCATGGCCTCCAACTGCGAACCATCACCACCAAGATCATTTTTAAACCGATGGAGATCCTCCTCGCTAATCTCCAAAAGCGAATCCATGGGGTCACCATAATCCACAAGCAACTTGAGGTAATTCATGACATATCGAGGCAGCGGGTGAACATCCCCAGTTATGACTGGCTTCTTGGAAGTTTCATTCCTAATGCAATTCTCAAACTCAGCAAAAGTTCCTTTGGCAGCCTCACCAAGTCCACTCAGCACTCCATTGGCCTCACCAATCACAAACTCATCCGAAACCATGGCCTGCAAATCAGGCATGGCATCCCTCAGAGCCTCATACATGTCCAAAATCCGAAACAGCTTTTCCGGCGAGCGCTTACAAATCGAAATAGCCTCGCCAAAATTCAGCAACTGCATAACACACCCCTTAGCAGTCTCATTGAAACAAATCTCCTTCAAATCATCCAAATCCCCGAACAAACTATCACACAGCCTCTTCTCACCACTCAACAAAACCCCAACAGCAACCTTCACAGCCTGAACCCAATTCTTCATCTTCTCATCCAAACTTCTCCACTCAACCCTCTGAACCTCTTCAATACTCAACCGCTCAACACCCAGAATGACTAAACACTCATCCAGAGCGTCGCGACGGACACTGCTATAAACCTGAAGACACTCTCTTTCATAACCAGACCTAACCATGCGATCGATAATTTCCCTGAGATCCTGAACCGCTTCGGGACGAACCAAATCGACGAACAAATCGTCGCCAAGGCTCGCGCCTCGCTCGTGGAAGCGACTCGAGCCGACCTCACCGAAGCTCTCTAGGGTATCGTCGATGGCGCTGTCGTGCGAACCGAACGAGAGCGAAACCCTCCTGATCGAACCGTAGCGGCTCATGGCGTCGAGCGGGATCGTGTTGCAAATCAGCACGTGCCGCATCTCGTCCTCCAGTCGCGACATCGCAAGCTGAATCGCGTTCTCCGCCCGGTCCACGATGGCGGGCCCTGTGCGTCCGACGGCGGAGGACGGTGGCGCGATCGAAAACTGCTCCATCCAGTGGATGATCTCGTCAACCGCGGAAAAGTACTCCGCGGGATTGTTCGGAGGGTTGAAGAGAGAAGTGGATTGACGAGAAGGCTCCTCGGAGAGAGATGCGTCAGCGAGAATCACTTTCTCCGCGGCTTCGAAGCGGTCGAGTTCCTCCTCTTCGGAGGATTTGGAATCGTCGCCGTTTATTAGGTCGGAGATGCCGGAGAGTCGGTTATCGAAGGTGGAAAAGATCAGAAGCATGTCTTCGCGATCCTCTTTGGCGGCTCTGAGACTCTTCACGATCTGCTGAGCCGTGGCTAGGACGCGGTCATCTCCGCCGGCGCCGCCGCCAAGACTTGTGGTGGTGGTGGCCATGTTTTCCTCCACCAAAACGGTTTTAGGGTTTTTCTATATTTATTTGTTGAGTTTCTTTTTTCTTGTGTGTGTGTGTGTGTGTGTGAGCGGAGAAGGGTTGGAGTGAAGAGTTTGGAGTCAGAGAATTGTTGGAGTGAGAAGGGAAAGGGGAAAGGAAAAGGGAAAGGAAGATATGCTGGTGAGCATTATTCTCGGATATGTCAGAATTTTATTTATTTCTATTTTTTATTTTCCATTTTTTATTTTTTATTTTTTGTGTTGTTGCGGAGTGTTTGGGGAGACAGAAAATAAGGGAAGAAAAAAGCAGTTTTAGCCGGCATAGTTGGAGTTAGAGAGTGAGGACCTTGCTAATCACGCTGTGGACTTTGTGGGGTTTTTACGATCTTGGTTCATATTTGGGTAAACAAACAACCCCTTTCTCTTTTTTTAATAAGCTCACCAATCACCATGCCTCTCTTCTACATCCAAAATCCTCTTTTTCAACCCTTCTCCAAATTTCAATAATTAATTATATCTATCACAGTTATAATTGTAAACTGTTTGAGTTTAAACATTTGTCAAAACTTATTTTAACAATACTCATTTGATTAAAGTGAGAAAACACATGTACGAATCTAAAACAACTATATTGAAAGGTTTAACAGTAATCTAAGGATGACTGTTAGAGGAAAACATTGTTAACAATATATCACGGAAAATGATATATTAATTTAGTTAAAACAACTAAAATATGAACGTTGAACAATAATCCTTTTTCCTTTTTTTTTTAATTTAAATGTATTTTTTATCTTACTTTCTGTCCTTTAAATAAATAGGAGTTTAAGAAAAAAATGTTTGAACCAGGATATTTCTCCTGATATGATTAATTTGAGGCAGACCATTCTTCTTCAAAGTCCCAGTAATTTGCCATTAATTTAAATCGTTTTCATTCAAAGGGTATTTTTTGGGACTTGAACAAAAGAGATTTGGAAAATCACCCGGTATTAAGTAGTATCAATGGGTTTAATTCGTTCCAGCTTAAATCAAGACTAAAAATTATTTATTAAAACCCATTCGTTCGTATTAATTTGATTTAAATTTTAAAATATTATTGATCTAGCCAAACTAAATTAATATTACTAAAACCTGGTTTTTTCCAGTTAACGAGAAAAAGAGACTTAAATTAAAAATACGATAATAAAGCTATGGTTAAAAGATGGTTATAAAAAAATACATAATATATTTTTTTTATATTTATGAAAAATAATGTATAAAGATTTAGATAAAAAAAAATAATGCTAACTATTAAATTAAAATTAAATAATGAGTTTGTGTTTAATTTTTTTTTCTTCACAAACAAAAAAAACAAGTAAAAATGAAAGATGACTATAATATGTGAGAAAGTCACATCATAATAATAAAAAGAAAAAGAATATTTTAATAAATAATTTTATTTTTTATTATATTTATTTATTAACATTAAATATTATGTTTTATGAAAAAAATAAAAGATATATAATTTAATTTTCACCAATTCTTAATATGTAGTAAATATAATTTTAAATTTAAAAAATAATCTCAATATATAAATTTTAAAAACTTGAAAAATTTGAGGGATTCATGACATCTCCTGCTCTAAATAAGAGATGGATGTCATAAGACGAATATATATCTAGTTAGAAGTTGACTATTTAAACCTTATTAGATTATTGAAAGAGAATAGCGGAAACAATATAACTAACATTGATTCATAAAGGATAATCAAAATAGAGAATCGAAACAAATTGAAAAAAAGGATAAGACAACAACCACTACAATGACATGTATAATATATCTTCACCATTCAAGATGTGTGGACTCTAAAACTGTTATGAGAATTTTTTAGGACAGTTATAAAATGACTTGACATGTATCTTAACGGTTAAGGGAGTGATAGAATATATAAATAGGTTAATTTTATATTTTTGGGTGACAACAAATCGTGGGAACAATAATACATTGTGAGAATGTCCCATACATGAAAAATAATTAATCTGGTATTGGTTATTACAATTTGGATCACCGATTTTATTTATTTATTTTACAAGTTTCTTTACTTTTCTTGATAATTTAATATATGCAGTTTATTTTGCATTATTTACATTTCATTGCAATCCATGTATCTATTTATTGTCACCTCCATATACATCATTTCTTGATTCGCCATCTTAATTCATACTTCATTCATTGTGTTTTTGTTTTCCTTTCATCGTTATTAAAATCCACAAACAAACAAAACGGAGTATATTAGTTGGACATACACGAAATCCTAATTGAAATTCAAGTGAAAAAGATATCGAATTCTTTAAGTGTTTATGTTAGAATAACTCACAACATAAATAATTTCTACATCAAATTAATCTTGTATGTAAATATTAGAGTAAAATACCCTAGATAGATGGAAGAACATGTGTTTGCTAACTCTATTAAGAAAGAACTTTATGTAATTGATTTAATTTAAGTAATACTAATAATTTAACTATTAAAATTAAATTCTCGAAAACAATTATTAACATTAAAAAATATATTTATGATAATAAATAATGTTTTAAGTTAATATATTTAATTGTTTTGACGTGTCTCGTTCAATTATGTCATGTATTAATTACTTCAATTAGAAAAACAAAACATTAACAAATTGTATATAAGTTTTTTTCTTATTTTACCTACATCATTATATACTTTTGCCAAATTATAATATAATTTGACTTCAATATTGTTTTGATCATAATTTTTGTTCAATTTTTTCAATTTGGTTGTATTTTTTTTTTTCAATTTGGTCATAATATTCATCAATTTTGTTCAATGTGATGGTTTTGACTAACATTTTTTAAATCATTAACGAATGACGAACGCTAATTATTATATGTCATTTTATATTTTTATATATATATATATATATATATATATATATATATTAAATACTTACTTTTAATATATATTATCAACATAAATAATTTCCATTTTGTAGTTTATTAAAAATACTTTATATGTGACTTCTAAATTAATTGTTACCTAAATAATTAATTTTATTGTCTTCGACAGGTAAATTTATTTATGTATTATAATCACTACAATTATAAAATAAAATATAAGTAAGCAAATAAAAAAAACCAATCAAGATTTTGAAAATTACTGTATAAAATTTAAGGTCTTATTTGTTTTATGAAATACATAAGAGTTACTAACACAAATTTTAAAATTTAACAGCTTTGTATAAAGTTGATATTAATACCTAAATTAGTATGAAGGTTCATTTGAAGATTAAAATTATAATTTTGATCTGACTTAATTGTGTTTTTAGTCATTGAATTTTTATATGAAATTGAAATTCTTCTTTGTCCAAATTTTTTAAATATTTTGATCCTCAAATCTTAAAATTAAATGAATAAAGTCTTTTTAACCTAATTAAGTTAAATTGTTTTGATGTGTCAAAAATATTTTTCAACGGACATTAAAACAAAAATGTGTCAAACCGTCTAAAAAACTCAAATATTAACATAAAACACATTAGACAAGTAAATAACAAGTAACATAATTAAATTAAAAATATTATATCCATTAATTTTGTAAGTTTTAGTACCAGAACTTATCAAAATTTAAGAGAAAAATGAATTCTAGTTTTACGTCAACATTTAGAAACTAAAAAAATACTTAACACTTTCTATCTTAATTTGATACCTTGTGTCAATTATGATAGAATTTTACACTACTCATGTAAGAATTTTTATTAAGTTTTCACCGCTAAACATTTTTATCTACTTGATTTAGGTTATCGATAATATTTTAAATAATTAACTTTATTAACAATTTCATGACTAACAACTCACCTCATACACCTAAACATGCATAGGAGCGTCAAATCTCAACTTATTTTGCAACATTAATTTAACTAGTTTTACTAAATTGAATACTACATTTGCGAATACAATGACACTGGATGGGTCAATTGTGGATAGTGTTTATCAACTATTCATTTCGTCTAAAAAAAGTTGTCCTATTATCTATCTTGTTATTGGATATTGTGAATAACTATTCATGGATTTTTTAATACACAAGTATTCATGGATAATCTACAAATATATATATATATATATATATATATATATATTAAAAATAATAAAAAAAAATTATTTAATAACAACTCTTTAAAATATAAACTTAGATAAAAAAATTTGATATTTAAGTACATAACAAATTAAATGAATCAATAAAATATTAATACAAATAAATTTTAGGTTTAATTACTCGGATAATACTTACTTTGGTAGAGGTGTGTCAATCTGGTATCCACTTCTAAAAAAATGTTTGCATCTCACCTTTTAAAAAAGTGTTTCAATTAGGTCTCATTCAGACGGAGTTAACTAACACAGTTAACGACGTGTCACGTGTCAGTCTGTGATTTTTTTTAGTTTTTAAAAAAAAAATATTTTTTTTTATTTTTTGAAAAAAAATAAAAATGCCACATGTCAGGTTCCTGTGTGACACGTGGCATTGTCATTGCCACGTGTCAGTGTCACTATCATATACCATTTGTGTTGATTTCGATTTAGTCACCATATATGCCTTTTTGTTTCAATTTAGTACCTACTTATGTATATATGATTCAATTTTGTCCGATTTTTTTTTAATAATTAAAATATTTTTGTAATCCACTTTTTATAAAATTAAAACTAATTAAGTATAAATATTTTTACAAAATTAAGTACTAAAATTTATATTGTTTCTCTCAATTTCAGACCAAATTTATTATTTGTATATATGTTATACTAATATTGTTTATTAAAAACGATTTTTTAACATATTACTATATTAATTAATTTTTTATTAAGTATTCATGTTTTGTTAATTCTTATTTTTTTTCCAAAATATAACAATATTGTCTCTTACTAATTTTTAACCAAAATTTATATTTGTATGAATGTTATACTAATTTTTTATTTATTGAAAATGACTTAATAAAATGACTTTTACCAATAAATTTTAATATAAATATCAAATACTTATTTTTTTATAACAATTTTATACTTAATTACTTTTAATTTTATAAAAAATGGATTTTAATTATTAAAAAAATTAGGTCAAAATTGAATCAGATACACATAAGTAGGTATTAAATTGAAACAAAAAGACATATATGGAGACTAAATCGAAATCAACATAATAACATCTGATAGTGACACTGACACGTGGCATTGCAATGTCACAATGCCATATGACACACACAGGGACATGACACGTGACATTTTTTTTATATATTTTTTTAAAGAAATTTATTTATTTTTTTAATAAAAAAAAACCACATATGACAGGTTGTTAATAACGTTAGTCAACTCAACTCTGTCTGAAAGGGACATAATTGAAGCACTTACTTTTTTAAAATGTGGGATGCAATTGACACTTTTTTAAAAGTAAGTACTTGATTGACACACCTCTACCAAAATGAATACTATTCGAATAATTAAACCAAATTTATATATTTCTATTTATTCCATATAATTAATATACGAAGAAAAAAAAATAGTGGACTGGACCTTGCTTTAAATAAGTAAATTAACATTCATAAATAATTTCACATAGATAAAAATAAAACTCAAATATGCATCCCATTTATAACTCTACTTAAAGTATCATTGCCTATTTTAACATTTTGAACATACAACAATTACGAAATCAACTTTACATTATTGCTAACAATCCAGGAACACCATTACAATCAAACTCACTCAAACAATTTAACTTTCAATTAAATGCAAGTAACAATGATACAATTTGCAAAATTTCAATCGTTCAACAACTCATAAATTATAAACTAATTATTACCATATTAAAACTCATTTTTACATTCCAAAATCACTTATTCCCCTAACCTAGTTTATATGCGAAGTATAGTTACGAATTATTTTAGTGGAATCTTTGATTATTATTATTATTTTTTCAGAACTGAACTTTAAAATCACAATTACTTTAAACCATTTATGTATAATTGTAAAATTTAATCACATCCTTCATTCTCACACAAGTGTTCTTTAATCTTAATAAAATCACAATTACTTTAAACCATTTATGTATAATTGTAAAATTTAATCACATTCTTCATTCTCACATAAGTGTTATTTAATCTTAATAGGTCTCTACGGTCAGTCATGGTCTCCCAAAATTTTTAATTTTTTAAAATATATATTTATTTTTAAAATTTTTAAAAATAAATGTTTTAGATATATTTTTATTTATAAAATATAATACTTAACGTTAATAAACAATTAAATATAATAGAGAAAAATAAAATTTATTGAGATTTTTTTATTGTCTTTTATTGTTTTATTGTATTAATCTTTTACTCTTATCTTCTTTTGTTTTTTTTTTTTAAATAGAAAGCTAGACAAATTTATTTTTTCTACTCTCATCAGTTCTCTTCCATTTTTAAAGACACAAAAGGTAACTTTGTATCTTAAAATATTAGTTTGATATTTAATATTTTTTTCGTCTCATGATTTTTTTTTATGAATATAAAAGGAAAAGTTATGTATCGTGTATTGTGTATTTTTTTCATAACTATTTTTTAAATGTGACTTGATTATCATAGAAATTACATTTTTCAATTTTCGATTAAATTTTGATAAATTATTCTATAGTCTTATTTATTTTTTAAATAGGTACATCGATAAATAATAAAATAATATATTCATTTTTAATAATGAAAGGAAAAATATTCGTGAAGATAAAAACAACACATATTTACTTCCTTCTTCGTGCATATTTTTTAAGCAAGCATGATACTAAGGATCCAATGGTTGAATTAGAAGAATCCTTTCTTAATATTAAAAAAATTACATGTAAAAAGTTTTATATTAATCCTTTAAAACTTATTCCATATCCCAGGAAAATGTTATCAAATATGAGAATATCCAATGAGTGAAAGAGATAAAATTAGAAATCTTATTTAAAATGGGTTCCATATCAAATATAACTTCAAAATTATCATCTTTATAAGAAACATACAAAGAATATCAATATTAAATTATATATTTTTTTGTTATATTAGTAGACAATGATTAAATATATGAATTTTAAGTATATTATTTTAATTCCTTCCAAATTTTTGATGAAGATATGTCAATATATATATTAATTTTAATTATTTATATCAATATATAATGATTAATATTTATTCTTTCCAATTTCGTATTAAAATTCCTTGGACAAATGTCAACAGTTGTTTCGCTTTTCTGTTTTTGGTTTTAATTTCAACACATATATAAAAAATATGTGTAAACTGTTAACCCATATCTGTGAAAAACTACAAGTCAAATTAAAAAGTCGTTGAAAATATCCTCAAAATAGATTCACCAAATTTTTAATTCTTTATACTATAATTTTTAATAAAGATTTATTATCATTACTTAATCAATACTTTTTGCAATGCTTTAAAATAAAAATCGAGTATTTGGTATTGGAATGAATTCAAATTTAGAAAGTTTCAGATCCTGAAAATTGAAGTGTGAAAGCACATTTGAGAAAGTGCGTGATATTTTGAGGACCGAGTTGATCCGGTCAAACAGATTAATCACTGAATTCATTGAAACATGCAAAGCAAAATGGATCTGAAGCTTTTAATTTTAAGTATAATATAATTAATATTTAACTAGGAGTTGACCTTTGATTGATTGATCGAAAGTTATTTGATCTCATTTTATTAATCAACCAACTTGTTGGTCAAGGGTCTATTTCAATCTTATGTTCACATCTTATTTTATTTTTCAATTTCTGGTAGAATAACTTTCTTGAGTTTTTTTATATTATTTTTTCTAATCAATCCAAATAGTTTTGGCTCACAATATCAACAAAAATGTTTATGTCTTTAATTTTTCTTTCATTTTATAAATTATATTTTATTTATTTATTTTTATTTAATATACTATTTTTTCATTATTAATAATGATATTTTTACTTTTCTCTTCAATTCATTTTTATTTAAAATTAAAAAATAAAACCTTAAGTGTGGAAACCTTTTAAATTAATATATATTTCATGATGTTAAATAATTCATTCATGTTTATTATAACATATTTATTATGTTTTAAAAAAATAATGAAAAATGAAGCATCTATTTGAAATTTTATCCGCACCGCACAGCATATTCATTTCCAGGCTTAGATTAATTTATTATTTTAGTTTTTAATTCTTATTATTGTATTCATTCCCGTTTTACTTCGTTGCGTGCATTTCGATAAATATTGCTTTTTGTGGTAATTTTTAGTGAAAAAATAGACTTACTTAATAAAGGATGAAAGTAATAGAAAATAAAATAGAAATAGAAATATTAGTATTGTTTAAAAGATAAATGTTTTGGCTGAAAATTTATTTAGTTAGATTTTATGTATTGTTTTATTTATTTTAAATTAAATACCACTTAGCGTGTTATTTGACTTGTTTTCTTCTTCCAATTTAATAAAAAATATTACAACTTCCTTTTCTTTAAGAAGCGTACGAAATCCTAGTCAAAATAATATTATGACTTAGAGTGGTATAGTATTCACATTTATAACCTATAGCACAGATATCGTTTTACGTGTAAGAAAACTGAAACTTCGATTATCAGTTGAAATAAAATTTAACATCGTTAAAAATGAAAGATTAAATTTTGAATGTAAGAGTACTAAACAAAATTAAGTTATAAATATGAACCAATTATAATTTTTCGTTACGAGAAAAAAAAATTAACCTTTTCATTTTAAAAGATGAATGAATGTGAATTCTTTCTCTCCAAAATATCTTAAAAACTCAAAACTCATTAAATCGATGGTGGTGGGTACATGTATTCGAAAATATCTAACGATATCGCGTGGAACTATGTCTAATAAAATTCGCTAGGTAAGACTCTAATTTGACTCTGATACCATGTTAGAAGTTGGCTTAAGCCTAATTCAACTCTAAAAATTATTGTAAGATGATAATTGCATCCACTTATATATTATGAATTGGCCTGATTTCTGGTCGATGTGTGTTTTGTAACAGGTTATAAGAAAATTTGTAGCATGAGGCCTGTGATAATATATTGTAAAATTATTGACCCCATGCAATATATTTTAATAATGAAAAAAAAATCCAAAATATGACTGACACTTCTAAATTACGTTTTAGATAATTTTTTCTAATTGAGGAAAAAAGATGTGTATAAGAAAAATAGTGAAAAAAAGAAAGATTTGTGTTTAAAACATCTTTCTTCGTTAGCCTTAAAGTGAGTTTTTAATTTAAATTTTTATGAGTTTTATTATATAATTTTTTTTAAATCCCATATTTTTTCTTTGGTAATTTTTTTTTATAATATCTCATGATATTATATTTATACATCAACCTATATAATATCTAATTGACTAAAAACTGTTTTTAATGTAAAAAAAATGACTTTTTACTTTTGAGAGCAAATGTTGTATTTAAGATTACCAAATTTAAATTTATTGTCTCTGAGCTTATTCTAATATAGGAGTTATGAATTTGGGATGTCTTTATAAAGAAATAGAAGAAAACATATAAAGTTTTGTTGAAAGGAATTGATTAAAAAAAGTAAATAATTAAAAAAAAAAGTTATACCAGAAAATCTTTTAAGTAAAATGCCTTTCAAAAATTAAAATAATAAGGCCAACACTGAAAGTAAACTTGAAAGTTTGGTTTAATAAAATAAAAACATTTGGTAAATATCTTTTCTAATTTAAAATGTTGACTTTGAACCGTGTCAAATGAGCGTAACGACGTGATTAAATAAGTAGCCGACTCAATTTATTGCGATAAAGTTTTGTTGTTATGTTGAAATAATACCAAATCTTCTAACTAATTATTATTTTCTATTTACTTTGAGTGTTTTAGTAGAAGTTCTCATCCACCATCGTTTATTTATTATATTTTCTTTTTACGAAATTCTTCCTTTAATATTACTTTATTTGTTATCTTATAAATACATCTTCAGACGAAAATGATAAACGTTTAAACGAAGTGAAACCTAAAAATTATAATTGCATAAACTATATTCTTTTCCATATAATTAAATTATATTTCAAATAGAAATCATATAAATATGCATAAAAGGTATTTAATCAGTGATTTTAATCGTTTATGATTCAGTTTAACTAGTTTATAGCAGAGTTTTTCAAAATAAACTTGTTTAATAAAATCATATCTAATATTTCTAATTAAATAAGTTAATTTAGCTTTCAATAAAAAAAAATTGAGGTTTCCACTGTTTTACTAAATATTTACTATGTTGAGAAAAACAAAGATCTATAGACCTCTTAAAACTTCTAACAATAATAACAATATAAATACAAGGATTATATATATAACTTTCAATGACTTGATACTATTTTTTATTTTTTTTTTACTTTTTAGAAACTCTCTTTAACACTATTTTTCTCTCACAATTTTTCTCTATGACAATGAAGATGTTCCTTCTGACCAAGCTATTGCTTGTGCATCCATTGCACTTCACTTCACATATTCATAGAGAAGTTTCCCTTTGACATTTCATAAGGTGGAAAGAAAAGACATTAGAAAATGTTGTCACTTAATTTTTAAAGAAAGAAAAGCTATTAAAAGCTTCATGTGTGTAAAGCAGTTCAAGTTGCTGAAGTGGTTGCTTCGCAGCCATCACGCACACAGGCTAAGACATCTTTGTAATCCCTTGAAACGGTGAAAGAATCGTAGACCTTTCCATCACTGCTTTTCTTGTATTCAAAGAGGAGAGATGAATGATTGAATGCTGTCAACTTTACAAACCCAAAATCATAGTCTCTGTAAAGACTCCACTTAGGGGTTACTTCACTGAATTTTGACAAGTGGCTTCCTGCACCTCCAGTAACAACATGAATTGTTCCATTCACAACACCAGAATAATGAGACCTTTCATCATTCACACACTGATTCTGCATATGGGTTTTGTTCATAAAAACATTGGCATTATTATCGTAACAGTAGTAACAGCAGTTCAATAATTTGATGAAGTTAAAAATGCAAACCATGAAAAGCATACAATGAAAGTAACAAATCATTAACTTTTCAACTGTGCATGCGCAAGTTAGTTTGGATTTAAATAAAGTCATGACATATTAGGCTATTGTCTTTACCTGATATATGGGGCATGTCCTTTCGTAGTTATGTACATGACCATAAAATGCAATATCTACTTTATATTTCTGCCACAGTCTCTGTAAACTTTCCCTTCCCATGGGCTCTTCAAATGAGCCGTCCTTGGCATACCCAGAAGCAGAAGAATATCCAAGCACACGATGAGCCACAAAAATCAACCAGGGTTGTTTCTGTCTATCTACTGTTGCAAGGCAATGTTCAATGAATTTGTATTGTTCTGTTCCTTCTCTCCAATCATGTTCACTGTCAGCTATGCAGAAGTGAAACATGCCATAATCCGTCGCGTACCTAGATATTCAGAATATCATTTTTTTATATATCAAACACGAAAAATAATTACAGTTCATCCTTAGAATCACAGACTACATTCTTTTGTATATAACTCGGTTGTTCACTTTAGAATATCAGAAGTATAACATTCTTATGTCATGAATCATTCTTCAACATCATTCTTATAATTATCCATAAAAGTTCACATTGGTGCGTTTCAATTAGCTTATAATGCAATCAAAATAGCTTTATAATCAGTATAGTACAAACACAGATAAAAGAAGAGATTTTCGCAAAAAATTGATTTTTTTTTTCATGGAACTGAGTGTACCAAAAGTTTGCTCTGTTCTCTGCTGGAACAAAATACATGTTCTGGGCCAAAACTCCACACTCGCCGCCTGAATCTGTACTGTTATAAAAGGATCCTGTGTTGGGCCAATCACGTTCGTGATTACCACTGCAGGATTATCAGACAATTCTAGTTCAATATATGAGTCACACAAATCTAATTTACTTGCAAATAAAGTTGTGGAAAATAGGACAAAACCTGGCAATCATGTAAGGTACTCTTGATGCAATTGGTTCCACTTGAGCAGTGAATTGGTCCCACTGCGAGATGTATCCATTTGCATAAGTTATATCTCCTATGTGGAAAACAATGTCAATATTTTCTAAATCCTTGATGAGCTGGTCAGTGGTGTTAAGCGAACCAGGTTGATAGGCATTATACTCATTTGAACCATCGCGCTCGGCCTGAAACAAAATGGAAGAAAATCCAATGCTTTTGTCGTAATCATTTAAAATTGACTCAATTCTATATAAAATCTGTTTGTAAAGTGAGGTCTGTAATAACCCACTTATGGTTGATATCAGATCTCTAACAATGATCAAATAAGAAAAGATGATAAGAAGGTTGAGTTATTTTTCTTGATAAATCCATCATAGGCAAATATTTCATAATATGCCTAAAGATTACACTTGGTTAGAGAAGACTTGGTTCTTCCTCTCAGACAGTTTTAGAGTATTCTTCTTTATCTACATTTTATTTTGAAGATTAACGTTACCTTTCCCATGTCACCAAATATGATAACACGTTGCAGTGAGTCCTGTCCAGGATAAGGTGATGACTTAAATGAATATTGCTTGCTCCAGATGTAAGCACCATTAGACAGTAGATGCCCTAATCGATAGGTATACCTGAAGCGATATATAAATTTTTAAAAGTTACAGAACAAACATTTCTAGTTCCTCATTGTGTTATAAGAAGAAATGGATATCTGAATGCATACACTAAGTTTGGCCAAAGACTTTTTAGAAAACTTGTATGTATGAAACCAGGGTCACGCCACCCAACAGTTCGTGCAGGTGAACCTGCAAGTGAGAATAGCCAAAGAACCACATTATGAAGCTATACAAAAAGCCTAAGAAGATCCATTTTCAAAAGAATAAAATGCAGCAATCTGGATATGAGTTTCCAACATATAACTAAGACAAAATTAATATTCCAACATTTAATTGCTTCCAGTTGCAGGAGAATTACAACTCTTTTGGTAGTAAGCTTTTGGTGATGTGATGAAATGTAGCAAATTGTACAGAAATCATGAAAAGTGAGATTTGATGGCTATTGAAACAGGAAAATCATTAGTGGTTACGGACATAAGCTTACCGAAAAATACTTCTTCTATTTAAACTTAGATTTTCAGTTCTTTGTTTCTTACCGTCTCACCCTCCATTTCACATGATGCTACTCTAGAATAATTTTCAGGAATAGAAGCTTGTTCTCCTTAGTGTGTTTTCATGATACCTTATGAGGAACATTATAGAAGGGGCAATAGAGAATAAACCATCAGGTTTCAGTTTATTCAGTTTCAAAACCCATGTTTTGCACGGTCAAGGTTCAAGGTTCAAAGTAAAAGACTAGATTATAGATTAATGCTCATGATGACTCCTAGCAAGGGTTAAGACAATTTACAGAATACTAAGCAAAAAATCATTTTGCACTTAGGTTTCTGAAAAACATTAACTGGAACAGACCATAGTATGCAGTAAAAAAAGTGTTGTGCGATGGCAATACGACCAAATAAACCATACCACACATGCTGTTACGACCAAATGTCAATGTTCCGGCTGGAGATTGCACTTGTGTTTTACCCTTAGGACCCCACTCAACAAACGGTATAGCTTCATTTATGTGATATCCACTAGTCCAGGTAACTGTCATCTGCATAAGACAGACCGAATAATTCAGAAATCACTTCGTAGTCGTAATAGTGTTTCCAGAGTGCTAAAGAAAAGAAAATAGCATGAATTCCTATTTCCATAATATCATTCATCATAGGATGTTTGTGCTCTAAATCTATTAAATCTATACATGTTGCCTTAGGATACTTGCTAGTTTTGTGCTTCATTTCATATATAGGAATTGTAAGACTGAAGAAAAACCATAATAGGAGAAATCATATGGAGGATAAACTTACTTCATCCCAAGACTTCCCCTGAGCAAGTCGTGGATATAGAGGCACCTTAGGATTGACAAATGATATGAAATTGGAAACTGCCACAAGCTTAGGCTGCATTGTTCAATCAGATGATTCCAAGTCAGTCATAAAATCATATACATACTGTGCATAAAGATAGGTGGTTTGGTATTGAGCGATAAGTGTAGCATAGTTGCAGAATCAATTAGCATGAGCATGATTTAGTAAGAATGGGAGGGAGATAACAGATATAAGAACAGCTGAAAGGGCCAGTAAGCACATTTAATAGTCCTCCTGAAAATAGAGCAAAGGAGAAATCTGCACGTTGATTGATCAACTGGAACTTCAAAGAACCTTTTCCTGTCTTGGTATAGTGTGAGTTGGAGTAATTCAAAAACTGGAACTGGTACAAAATTTCAAACAAACATGAGAAATGCATCACTTTTTGAAAATAAATCCAACCCAATCAGAGATCTATGATAGATCTATGACACATACCTTAACTGGGGCCGAGCATATGTACGGAATCTCTTCTCTTGGATCACTCACAGGTGGACATGTTGATGAACTGCCATTACAAAAATAAGACTCTCTTTTAGTTCTTCTAACAAACAATATATAAGCACAGGGTTTTGACATAACTAAATTTGAAAATTTCAGTTATTGAGGAACAGTATGCAATATCAAGAGAAGATGTGTAATTATTACTTGAGCTTCGCAGGAGAGAAAACTCCAACCCAATCATCTGCAGATGGGTTAGGGTAATCAATATCTACTCTCACCCATTGGGTATCCTCACCCTGAAATCATACACATCATCATAGTACAAATGAGTAAACTTAGGTCCACTGGTAATAAGTACTAACTAACTATGACAGTGCTCTTATTTGCAAAAATATGAGACTAAACTGTGTAACAATATCTCAGTCAAACACGACCTCGAACTTGGAATCTTATAATAATATAGTTGTGAATGTTTATTCTTATCTTAGAAATTAGCCAAGTTTAAGGAAAATGTTGTTACCTTTGTACCGAGAAGCGACGGTGTGGCAGTGATGGAAGCGGCAGAGTGGAGAGACACAACAGCTTTATTGATGGCAATCTTGGAGAGTGGTTGGTCCCCGAAGCCATGAATATGAGCAAAACAAAAAACGATGTTGAAGTTCACCAACCACGCCACCACAACTACCAGATTCCTCATGTTAAGGAACCCTTCTACCCTCATCTTCATGTGCTATTATCTGTATTGGAAAATTCAGGAAGAGGTCGAATAAATAAGTTATATGCTGTTTGGATACCAGAATCATTCCACCTTGACTTTCTTGTATTTTGTGTTTGTTTTACTCAACTCTAACATGCTTTGCAGTAGAAAGAGTAAGAACTTGATGGTCTCATTATTGCAGCATATAGGGAAGACCCAAAGAGATGATGTGAACTCAACATTGATTTTCTTCCAAGAACAACCCTTTTAAGTCAACAAATTACACCAGTAACATGTTTGTTTTTTCTTAATCAAATTATTCTGGTTAATCTCTGTCACGGACATTGTATTGTAATGCTCAAAACATGCGTTAAATTGTAAATATTTTATGATGTTTTGAAATGAGACTATAATTCATCACTTTCAAATTTTCGATAATACATAGTTTTTATTTTCTCTTTTCCATTTAACTTCAAAATTACACTCACACTTAAATTTTCCACATATTTTTCCTCTATAATAACGGATACTTTAATTGGATTGTGTTGCCCCCACAAGCCCTGTTAGTCAACACACACGATACTTAGCCTGAATACCGAAGGAGAACCAATAATTGTGAAGGTTATAAATAGCATTCATAACATAACATGCAGACAAAATTGGATGTATTTTGGTTAAATTTATGCATACTGATATTAAAAAGACAAAATAAAATTAAGAAAAAATACCTTAATTTGATAACTATGATTCTGACAAATTTTCCTTCAAACGTATGAAGACTTACGCGTATATCTACACCAAAACTGATTTTTATTTTTCGTCAACACTTGAAACAAAAAACTCTGTGGCATCGAAAAAGGAACACTTTACCGAGAGAGAAGAAACGTAGTATATTTTTTAGGCAGTGTTGCGCCCACCTTTATTTATATCACAACAATTTTATTCCTTTTTTTGGTTTTTAATTTTTATCTCATAAAAATAAAAACCACTTATCCATGTACTGCTTTATTGATATATCCTTTGCAAATTCTCTCTCGAACTTGTTGATTTTTTGGTAACAAATCAGATTTCTTTATTAAATTATAGTTAATAAAATATTTATTTGTTAACAAGCTTAGTCGACCTAGTCTTATCCAATCAATTTATAAATTTTCAATTTTTTATTAATTGTATTTTTTTATAGCAAAAGATAGAATAATATTCTACTTAAAAAATGTTATCCTTTTAAATATTTAATCAGTAATATATTTTTCCTATCAACAAAAATCAAAACAACACTCTTTAATCGTCTAATATTATTAAGTATCTTTTACTTTCTAACCGCTAGATATAATATTATATTTCTTTTTTACTTTTATGTTAACTCTAAAATATGTTATAGCAGTCAAATTTTAATAAGTGTTAACACATGATGAATTACTTAAGAAACTCCTATCTTCTTTTATTTATAATATTTTTGTCAAGATTTGTATTTATATAGAGCTCAAACTCATCATCAAAAGTTGATAGATTCTTTCTTAATTAATCATTAATCCCATAAGAATTTAGGGTGTGTTCACTTGAAAGAGTGAATTTGAGAGAGAGTGAGTGAATGAATCTGAGTGAATTTGTGTGAATTTAAGTGGATGAATTTTAGTTATTTCTTTTAATAGATTTGGAAGTAAAGTGAATGGATTTAAGAGTGAAATTTGTAAAAATTTGGAAATGAATAAATTGATATGATAGATAAAATTAATATACTATAATATTTATTTATTATTATTTATTATTATCAGTATTTATAATAATAATAATTATATTATTAATTAAATAATATAATTATTATATATCATTATTTAAATAATATAATTATTCATATATTATTATTTATTTAATATATAATAATAATAATTATATATGTAAAAATTAAAGTTGAACTACCATCCTCCAAACTTCTCTTTTAGGAGAGATAATCATTCCAAAATACATACTTCCATATCATTGTAAATCCTTTAAAACGAACACAAATGAATCTTGCAAATCTTCGTATAGAATCCATTTGCGCTCGCAAATCATGTGAAACGAGCAGGCCCTTAGTCATATCCAATAATTATTCAATTAACATCACGAAGTATTAGATGTGAGATATCAAAGTATAATAAAATAATTTGTTAATTTCTATGATAATCTCAAGTCTAAGAATATTACATATTTATTCAAAATAATTTTTCATTGACAATTCAAAGGTAATCTTAACCGTCAGGAAATTCTTCTTTAAGTGAGTTCAATGACATATATCTATATGTGTAATTTAAAAAATGATATATTTTAATATTTTAAAAAATAATTTAATCTTTTAATCTTGTTTGCCATCGTCCTTATGTTGTCAAACGTTACCAACCTACCATGTCTTGTGTCAGCGGGACGTTAAAACCGCCATTGTTTGGCGTCGTCGCCGGTGCTGGTAAGGTTTTTTTTTCGTTTTGTGTTTTGTTTTGCACTTTTTGCTTCAATTTTTTTTTTTTGCTTTTTCCCTACCATTTTTGTGGTTTATTGTTTTTTGATGGTTGCGTTTTTTATACCTTTGTGTTAAGATATTGTTGGCTTTTTTGTATTTAGGAGTTCTTTTAAATTCAAATTTGTAAAAATGGGTCCGTTAATTTTTTTTTTGCAAAATAGGATCAAGTCGTCATGGTGGAGGACGACATTACAGGTGAAGTCGTCGTCTACCATACCGGTTTCTTTTTTTTTTCAAAAAGCGAAATCGTACTCTAGGAGCCGGTTTCCATTCACTTTAAAAGTAAAGTCGTCCTTAGACATGACGACTTCAATTTTTTTTTTTACTTTTATCTTTATATATATATATATATATATATATATATATATATATATATATATTATTTAGTTTTTTTTAAAAAATATTTGTTTACAATAGAGAAACAATGTGACATCCTCCTTTCATCTAATGGCGATTTTTCCGCCAGTTTCTTCTGATTTGGTCAAAACGCCCTCTGCTTCTCCGTTTGATTTTACAAATTTAGTATTTTATTAAATGATACTTTTTATTTGATAGTTAGTAGACTAACTAAAACATAAATAAAATAAACCTAAACAAATTAAATATTCAAATATAATTATTGAAGGATCTTTTAATATTTTTTAATTTGTATCATTTTATCTTTTTAATTTTGTATTAAGATTTAAAGATTAAGTATTTTAGAATTTTTTAAAACTATTTTTTTACATTTTTACTGTAGACAAATATTTTAAAAAAACTAAATAATATATTTTAAAAAATATACATAAAGTTGAACGTAAAAAACAAAAACAAAAAGTGAAGTCGTCATGCCCAAGGACGACTGCACTTTTAAAGTGAATGAAAACCGGCTTCCTAGAGCACGGTTTCGCTTTTTGGAATAAAAAAAAGGAAACCGGCACGGTGGAGGACGACTTCACCTGTAATGTCGTCCTCCTCCATCACGACTTGACCCTATTTTGCAAAAAAAAAAAATACGGACCCATTTTTACAAATTTGAATTTAAAAGAACCCCTAAATACAAAAAAACCAATATTGTTGCATTGTGGTGAGACTATGTGGCATCTCCTCCATTGTTACTCAATTTCACGCTTCCAGGTTCTTAATTTTACTATGGGCCTATAAATTTCTAGTATATTGTTTATTTGTTGTATGTTAGATATGTGATTAACTAAGGGGTTAAATAAATTGATTTATTTTGTTTGGTTTGAGATTGTTCATGCTCGTATTACAAGTAGTTAGGAAACAATGATAATTGCATTCAATCAAATATTTATTCGTAAATTTGTCTTTTTATATATTAATTGAAATTATTGTCTTGTGTGTAGAAACTCAAGACTCCTACTCCAATTCCTGATAAGTCCATTAAGTATTTAAGGATAACATGTGCACAATACATTATACAAATGAACAATAGTAATTTGTATATTTATTTGTTGTAAGGATAACATCTTTTTGTAATGATGATAGTCCATTAAATATTCTGACTTATTCTAGTTTGATAAATATAATGTTCTATTTCTAGGCTGGTTTTTTGGTATATTTTGTGCGGTATGTATGAAGAAACAAACACAAGTAATGTATTTAAAAAGAAACTCATACTTTATGCCTCGGTTAAGACCAAAACTAAAGCACAAAGGGGTTATTAGGCCTCAATTTTGATAATAATAGATGTCTAATACACTCTTTTTGTTAAAATTTCATTTAATTTTTAAGGACATTAGGCCTCGATTTTGGTCTTAACTAAGGCCTGATATCCTTTATGATCTAAAATTTTATTTACTTTTTAACGTATTAGGGCTGTTGCTAGAACCGAAGTATAACGTCCTTAAAATTAAATTAAATTTTAAATCAAAAAGAGGACTTGGTTTAGTTGTTTTTGAACCAAAACATAATGTTAAACTTTATGCTTCGATTCATAACCGAGACTAAAAGATCACCTTTTTTACCTTACTTGTATAGACTTCAGATCAACAATTAAAACTCAATGTCCAAAATATTCACGATCAAAACTTTTTTGCACTTGTGTTTATAATTACATGAAATCTATTTGGCGTAAATAAAAATTAAAAATATTTGGAATGATTTGTTTTGGAATTCCTAAAAGCTAAAATAGTTTATATGATAAACGGTGTTTGTAACAGTAATATGTAAATATTCCATTATATCAGTTTGACTATTTAAGAAACTAAACAAAATAAATATTTCATTTGATTTAATGACTAGTTAACGTAAAATAACATTAATTTATTTTAATCAATTTATAATAAAGTCAATTTATTACCACCTAAAACTTAGCAAACATTTCTCACAAAAAAAAATATATATATATATATATATATATATATATATATATATATATATATATATATAAAAGTAAGGTAAAAAAATAAATAAACACTTCTCTCTATGTTTATCATAATTAGGGATGACAAAAATATCCGTGTCCGCGGATATCTGCGGATAAAATCCGTGAGTTACTACCCGCGGGTATTTATTATCCGCGGGTAGCGGGTAGCGGGTATCAGGTATTTTAATACCCGCTTATAAACGGGTCGGGTACGGGTATCATACTATCCGTACTCGCGGATACCCGTTACCCGCAAAAATTAAAATTAAAATTTAATTTATATTTTATTAAGTTAAATTTAATTAAAATTAGAAGTAATAGTATATTTTATTATGTCAAATTTAATTATAATTATAATTATAATTATAATTATAATTTAATTTAATTTATATTTTATTTTTATAATTTTATATTAAAAAATTTATAAAA
>Ga0214543_1000755_pt1 | contig 57707 bp, 43 predicted proteins | sample CNSS2metaG_FD_160094 | JGI IMG/M metagenome (GOLD analysis project Ga0214543, IMG submission 160094) | Root nodule microbial communities from cowpea collected in UCLA plant growth center, Los Angeles, California, USA - CNSS2 | ecosystem: Host-associated > Plants > Roots > Nodule | place: USA...
ATATATATAACATATAGCTTGTGTGTTGTGTTGCTAGCTCGTGTGTTCTACTTATTGATCACTCTTTCCATTGTGGAATTTCACATATTCAAACATCCTCTTAACAAACCACAATAATCTCTTCATTTATTGGTTGTTGGAGATTGGGGAAGAAAAGCAACACAATCAATCTTTTATATCTAATCAGGTTTAATTTATAGCATCTCGTTTCTATATTCACATGAAGATGATATCACGATGAATGATTCAATTAGTCTGAATTAGTTGCTTTATCAAGTTATATTCGTTTTTAATTTTTTTATGTTAATATTTTTCATCAATTATATCAAATATATAATGCATGTCTAATTTCATTCATTAAAACTCATAAAAATAAGTTCTTATTGTTAGGTAAACATTAAATGTAGTTGAAATTAATAGTATTGGTAGAAATGTCTTATGAAAGAGCAAAGGTTATGAGCACATTAATTATTATGGCATGCAATAGAGTTCTCTAATTATGGTTTAAGTAGTGGTTGTATTGAATGCATGTAATTGATGGCCTATAAATTGACCATGTACTGTTCATTGCAAGATATAAAAAATTATAATATACAAGAGTGTTTATCTAGAGAGACTTGTTTGTCAACAAATTGGTATCAGAGCTTGAGAGTCTAAGTGTATGAGTGCTTTAGAGAGAGTGTTTTACAGAGAGTGTTTTAGAGTTAGAGAGTTTGATCAAGATGACCAACTTTGCTAACAACATGCCCCTACCGAAGTTATCAAAAAGCATCAGCTATGAAAATTGGGGTCTATAGATGAAGGCTCTCCTTGCTACGTATGGGAAGTGGTTGAAAATGGACACCAAGAACCAGAGGATATTGAAGAATACACGATTGCACAACTTGCTACATTGAGAGCAACACGGGTGAAGGATAAAACGACTTTGTACGTATTGTACCGAGTTGTCGATGAGTCCGACTTTAAGAAGATAGCAAATGTTGAATCTTTAAAAGAAGTGTGGTATATACAAGAGAAAGTGTACAAAGGAGATAATCGTGTGAAGAAAGTCAGGCTTCAAACTTTTAGAGGTGAGCTTGAAAGCATGAGGATGAAGGAGGCCAAAGGGGTTGCTGAGTACGTCTCTCATGTTGAGAGAGTGGTGAATCAGCTCAAAAGAAATGGAGAGACGTTGTCCACTTGTCGAGTGGTGGAGAAAATCTTAAGATCGTTAACCGATGACTTTAAGAATATTGTATGTGCAATAGAGGAGTCCAAGGACTTGTCAATGCTTTCGATGGAAGAGTGTAAGACTCGAGAAAATTAAATAAAAGAATAAATAATTAATTACGATAATTGTGGATGAGAGATACATCTAAAAGAATTAAATTGTCAAATCATAGCAAGGAGCAATGTAACTCAAGTGGTTGAACATGTTGGGTTGTCTAAAGAGGACTTGGGTTTGAGTCTTGTGCATGTTGTTAGTGTGATATTTAATTAATTATTTTATTTTGTATGTATACATGACAGTGTGATGTGGTATTATGATTGTTCATGTGGATGGGAGTTTGAACCTTGGCTAGTGTTAAATAGTTTTTATTTTCACGTTGTATTATTTTTGTTAAGCTATGGAGAACCTAGAAACCTTAGATGATTTCAAGGAAGCTAGAAAGGTAGAGGTAGGGAAATTAATTGGATAGAAAATGGCATTTGATGGCCATTAAATTTTATTTTCGTTTTTTTATTTATTAAATTAATTTTAGGGCTGAAAAGTAAGAATAAGAGTGAATTAGAGAGAGGAAGAGAGACACTTGTGATACACTTGTGATACAGTTGAGTGGTGAGATTGTTTTAGTGCACTAAACCTAACCTAAGAATAACATTGGGGACTAGAGGGAGTTTTATCATTAGAGGAAAAGGGAGGCCACTTGCTAATCAAGAAGGAACACTTTAGGAGCATGTTTGGAACGAAAATTCTAGGTAAGGGGAGCTATTGTGATTTTATATCGTGATACTAGTATAGTTTTACTGCACTTTTTGTCAATAAGACACCTACCCCATATTTTGTATGGTTTCTTTTAGATTTCGTATTGTTGGTTCGAATCTTGTTGTGCATAAAGGAGCTAACTATTTGTTTTTTTGGAATGGGTTTTATTATTAAAGTGTAGAAGCATATTGCCATGGGAGATTGGTAATTTGGCTTGATTTTCGGGTTAGTAGGATTAGAGTTACGAGTGGGTTCTTATGAACGGACGTGCATAATTGATGTGTCATCGTGTTGCTTGTTTTTTTTTTCATTTTATATGAAATGGTACAAAAGGGGATTTTTTTTAAGGGTTGGGGCTTTTAAGTTTTATGTCCTGGGCAACAAAGCTTTCGATAAAATGGTGGAGTGTTTTAACAAGGTAGATTGAAAGCACCCTAAAATTAATTAATATTATTCTAGTTTACTAATGTTTTTTTTTTTTGGCTGGGGTTTTGGACAAAGATGTACAATAAATTCATTTGATTGGATGGCAAATAGGTGACAAATGGCAATTTTTTTAGGGGACTTCTCCCTGCACCCCCAATGTTTTTCTCCTATACCCCCTAAACCTTCTTTAATTCCTAGTTTACCCTGGACAGTAAAAGTAAGAAGTACATTTTCTCTCTCCTACTATTTAATACAACAGATCCACAACATGCACCCCCAAATTGACCTAGGTTTTGTGCGGCAACTTCCATCCCCTTTCTCTCCACATCTGTATTTTCTCTTTTCTCTCTACATCCCCACCCCATTGCAGCCTCCTGCTCCAGATTGCAATGGTTGGCATTTTTTGTTTCCATTTTCTAGTCCACATCCGCATGAAGTCTTTTCCAGTTAAGTAATTCTCAACTTATTTAGCTGACTTTAATTTGTCTTTTAATTTGCAAATACACAATGAAATAGAAGTTGGTTTGACTGCATTTATTTTTTGCTATTGAATTTGTGTTTTAAGAAGTAGTGGAAGTGGACATCCGTAGTCTAATTTTTTTTCCAAAAAAATGCCCATTACGGATGTCGACATCTGGTAGAGAAGCATCCATTGCGGATGTCGACATTCGTTTCAGTAAAATTTTGTTCAGTGTGTTATAGATGTGGAATGAATTGGGCCATTACAAAAGTCGACATCAGGTAGAGGAACTTATGTTGCGGATGTTGACATTCATAGATCACTTTTTTAGTTTAAACCTTTTATGGATGTTATAGGACTTGCAGATGTCGACATCTAGTAGAGTTTTCAATTGTGGATGTCGACATCCGGTATTGTTTTCAATTGTGGATCTCGACATCCGGTATTGTTTTCAATTGTGGATCTCGACATCCATTTTTTTTGGTTACGAATGTGGATTTTAAAAGGGTATATTACGAATGTCAACATCCAGTAGAGCGAATTTAGTTGCGAATGTCGACATCTGTAGATCAAGAATTTTTTAGGTTTTTAACTTATAATGGATATGGAAAACTTTGCGGATGTCAACTTATATATGAAAAAAATTCAAATTTTAGTATGTATTGCATGAAACTTTCCATCCACTTCTTGTTTTATGAAATTTTTGAATTTCAATAAGATTTTAGATATTTCTTGAACACACACTTCATCCCTGAATAAATATTAAATGACATAAAATTTGATTTTTAATTTGATAGATATGCCTAGGACATGAGGTAGTTCTTCTACACATGATGTACTCGAGAGTTCTAGGCAGGGTGTCAAACGAAAGAGACCGACAACTTCAGCTCGTAGAAGGGGTCAACATGTACCTACTTCACCTGACCCAAGTCCACCGTTAGGTCCTGAAGATGTTATTAAGCATGGTCATGTCGATGTAGCTAAGGAGTAAGAGGTTGGGAATGATGGAGCAGGATTTCCTAGATGTCCATTTGATACTTCCTTGTTGAGTCATTATGTTGATGATGTAGCACATGTGATATGGGAGGGTCAGGTTAGTCAAAAGTTTTTATAAATGATTTTTTTATGGTTGATATGTTGTCCGAATGCTTTAAGGTTATTTTTTTATGATCGAGTTATGAAATTGGTCTCCCATGGTAAAAAAGTTAAAAGATTTGGACGACCTCACGTCTCTGTTCAACCTTTTGTGTTGAATTCTGGTTTATTGCCATTGTACAATATTTTATATGATTACTCTGATACTGGGTTGATATTGGGTTTTATTGAGAGATGGCACCCTAAGACAAATAATTTTCATCTGCCTATTGATGAGTTTACCATCTCTTTAGATGACGTGTGGTCATTGATACATCTTCCTATCATGGGAGAGTTTTGCCCCAATCCACCACTTGATTATGAAGACACAATAAAGACTTTGATGACACTTTTGGGTGTGGATCGGGCTATGGCTACAGATGACTTGAACCAAGGTCGTGGTTCCCAGGTTAGATTGAGTTGGTTGAGAGATCTATATAACAGTTATTGTGAAAACCAGTTGTGGTAGTTTGTTACGCGAGTGTATCTTTTGCACCTTGTTGGGTGCACTATATTTGTTGATAAGAGCACCATTTTTGTCCGTGTTTCGTACCTACAGTTGTTTAGAGATTTGTCTTCATGTCACATATATGCTTGGAGAGTTGTTGCTCTTGTCTACTTTTACGAGCAGTTAGGAGATGCTAGCTTTGCATCAACAAAGCAATTATCTGGATATCTACCTCTTTTACAAGTACCCACATATATTGTACTTTTATTTCCGTTTTGATATCAGTAGTTAAATGCTATGGTATTTTTTGTAGAGTTTGATATATGAGCATTTCCCTACAATTGAAAGCAAACAATTACGGGGTACGCATGTCGAGACTGAACCTCATGCTACATGTTTTATCACTACACGAGTTACTTCTATAATACATGATGTTAGAGCCCATTTAAAGGCTTTAACATATGATGGGGTGATTTGGTCCCCATATGGATCACATAGAACTGCTCGACCACATATTACAGTTTCTATGTTTTCTGGCTTCATTAGGCTTGGTAGCATGGTTCACCGTCATATTCCAGAACATGTGTTTTGACAATTTGGATTTATGCAGCCTATTCCACAACTGCCAAATGCACTTCCTTTGGTCGACTTGTCCATTATTGATGATCGTTGGGCATACTTCCAACAATATGTCATAATGGAGGTCACACGCGCACCAGTTCCATTTTCATGTGTTGATGGATATTTCCATTGGTTTAAGATGGTGTCTCATCCTATGTTATACATGGTGTTGACGACGAGTGACCCAGTCTTGTGGTAGTGCCACGACTTCGCCGAAATTTACCAGATGACATTCCAGTGCGGAAGACATCAAAGTCATCATCTTTTGGTTTATTGGTATGTTACCAATGTTTTGTTCATATTATTAATTTATTACTAAATTTACATTATTATGGTTTAATTATAGGGTGCGATGAAACACATTGTGAGCGGCCTTCAAATGATGATAGATTGTAGAGACATTAGTGAGGGCGTAGTTGATTGGGATCGAACGCAAGAGTTATTACAGATAGCTCGTCATGCCACAAAAGAAGAAGAAAACAGAAAAGGTCATAGTATTCAAGGTCGACGACCATCCACATCTAGATAGTTGTTTTACCTTATATGTGTATTTGATGTTAGACCTTATATGTCTATTTTCATCTTATATGTGTAGAAATTTTATATTCTGTCTATTTATTTTGTGTATGATTTTATAAAGAAATATTATTCCATCTATGATTACAATTTAGCAATAGCTACTATGTTAACAATAAGGCCAAAATAGATTTGTCCATTGGCCAGAGGAGTTAGCATTTTATATATATAAGAAAAATAATTACAAAAGCTTTTTTTTCGGTACATTACAATATTAAAAATCCTAAAATTTAGAAATAAAGTAAAAAAAATACAATAAATAAAGATCAGACCTCTATAAGATCTACATAAGTACAATTAACGCTCATCAATTGTACAAATGCCTACATCCTGTTAGCATAAAACGATGTCCATGCTTTTGTCTTGGGGTAACAATTGTTGGATGATATCATATTGACCATCAATATAGGACAACCTTCTTGTAGTCGAACGTGTAAACATATTATTAGTCAATAAAGAAAATAAGTGATAGAAATTAAAAAAAAAAACACTTTACTTGCACAAAATGAGAACCATGAACATGTCCAATACAAATCAGTCGATGTTGACTTTGTGTAATAGGTGAGGATGTACGCAGTGGGAATATCGTCAAATTTTGAACCAACGATAAATAGACAAGGATTACATTATATCGATTAGCAATCGCATACCCCATGTCTGGAATAGTCATCCACTAGTCCCAATTATCTTGTTTATAATTAATGAAATTATAATAAAACAAATTCATAAGAAATGATTATCAATTAATTGTCAATAACAAAGACTTTCTAAGTTCTTCTAGTCGATCATGACTTCCAACTAATGTTGCATATTCTTCACACCACGAACTAAGTTCTTTGTACAAATCATGTCTAATTAGGGGCCATGACTCCTCACTCATCCCCAATAATGCAGTAATGCATCTATACCCACAATGTTCATCAGCAACTACATCCACAACATCCTCAATGTAAGGTTGACAAATCAGATGGAATTGTTCTAACATGGGTATTCTCTTTTCTTGCATTACACATTTGGCCTTCAATTTATTTTCTTTCTTTGCAATAGATGTATCATGTCTTGAATTCTCAATGAAGGCGTCAATATGCTCGAAATATGAACGATCACACTTTGTTGACTTCTGAGATTGATGACTTTTATGTGCCCCCTTCATTTTAATTTTACTTGTTGGCAGCAACATTGATGACATCAAAGGGAAAACTATGTCAAGTAATTTCTGTTTGATGGTCACTTTCCCTATAATGTCAACGTCTTTGAAATGAGCACCAGATTAAGTTCCCTTTGAATAGATAATTGACCTTGCAGCTATGAAGAGGAAACATTTAAGAAAGTCAACCTAGTCCACATTATATGAATTTCTTATAGAGAAATCATCCTAGGTTCATATCATGCTAATTCACAGGCACATGGAAGACCATATATCTGTCTCTCAAAACGCAACCACAATGACTAATATCAAATCCTATTTTCTTAACTCTTTTTAACTTTGGACCAAGGAGTCCTAAGGCATATCTAGATACATATCCCACTAATCTTTTATAACTCAATGCCTTGTAAGAATCACTCATTAGATTTAAGACTTATTTCAAAATACGCCTTTATTTCGATATGTTGCAGGATAATGACGTTGTGAATTCCATCCCAACATGAGCATATGTCTCACATATTACTTCCAAGAACTTTCTTTAGGCTCCAATGAGCATACTCAACCTTGATACAAATTTTACAGAAAATTACATAAACCATAAATGAAAAAAATAATGAATATATGAGATGCAAGCATACTTGTTTGATGTTGTATTTCTTAAATGCAAAACTTTGTTTGTCTAGACCTTCACAAAGTATTTCTTATAAGGAATGACCAACGAGTCATTAACATATTCGAAGAATAGAGGCCATGACTGACAAACAAGATGAAGGTGATTAACACAATCGGTAAACTTACATTCATCTTCACAATCCATTACATTTTCCCATGCTTGCACATTAACATCCCATGCATCAATAGAATTCACTAACATTTTGCATTTTTCTTGGACATTTTTCTGAATGTGGAAATGACACAAAAGATGATAACATTCAGGGAACACAGTGTTAATAACATTCATTAAAGTCAAATCTCTGTCAGTAACAATGACTTGTGGACCACCCTCAAACGTCATAAACAGACCTCTTAGCCTTTCAAGAGCCCAAGTGAAATTGTTTTGTCTTTCACTTGATAAAAATTCAAACACGACTAAGATAGTTAATTTTGTTGATGTCACACCAACAATTTCAAGCAGTGGCAACCGATATTTGTTGCTTTTGTAAGTACTATCCACTAAGAACACAATATTAAATGCATTTAACAACTTCACTGCATCAAGATGTGTCCAGAAGTGGTTGCTAACCACCTCATATTCATCGACACATATACTAAAATGGATATACTTATCACGTTTTAACATCACCATCAATTGTTGTAACTCGGTCCTCGAACCTGTCAATGATCGTTTATACCTATATCTTGTATTGTATACTTGTTTCATAGTGATCACATTACAATCATCTTTTTCTTTGAGAGTGAGGAGTATATTTGCAGGTTTGACTTGAGTTTTAGTCATATCAACAAGCAATGATTGTTCACTAGACTTCAACCTACCTGCAAATGGATGACCAACTAGAGTATCTGACAAATCATGATTATGGTAACCACGTATTACCTTCAACACCTACCCCTCCCCTTTAGAGATGGGTTTGCCTATATTTTCCACCCCTTTCACATCCTAATAATACATAGGTCTTTCTTCTGGGTTGTCTATTATGTTTATCGAATCTTAGAATAATAACAACGAAACCAAGATCAAAAGCAACCCCTCTAACTCACTCAATTAAATATTCACGTGTCGGGAAAATCTCATCGGTTGTAAAGTTAGAGGTATAATCTTCTTCGCATATATCATGAATGAAAGAAGAAAAGCATGACACCAAACTAGAATTTACTTGAGAATCCAAAAAACTCAAATAACTCAAATGATAATCTTTTATAATTATAATCACCTACAATTAATTAACAAAGAATCAAGGAAAATATAAAATATAATAAATTAAATTAAAAAATTAATTTAAATGAAAAATTTTAAAAAAAATAATGACTTGCGGATGTGGACATCCGGCTCGCAAATTTGACATTCGTTTCTAAACTATATCGGATGTCCATGTTCGGTTTCTTTTTTATTATAAACTTTAAATATAATAATGTAATAAATAAATTATTTAGATATAATTACATATGTATAGAAAATAAACAAATATATAAATCAATATTTATATAACTAAAATAATATATACCGGATATAAAAAAATCAAAGGTGAACAATATGTTAAATGAAAAATTAAAAAAAAAAATATAATGACTTGCGGATGTGGACATCTGACTCACAAATTTGACATATGTTTCCAAACTATACCGGATGTCCACATCCGATTTTCTTTTATTATAAACTTTAAATATAATAATGTAAAAAAATAAATTATTTAGATATAACAATTCATTACATATGTATAAAAATTAAACAAATAAATTACTAAATCAATATTTATATAACTAAAAGAATACATACTAGATCAATAATTAAAGGCCAAAAATAATTTAAATGAAAAATTAAGAAAAAATATAATGCCTTGTGGATGTGGACATTCGATTTACAAAGTTGATACTCGTTTCTACACTATATCGGATGTCCACATCCGGTTACTATTTTATTACTTTTCTTAAATTATTTTATGATAAACTTATTAATTAATTAAAATAAATAAATATCATAATTATTAAATCTTTATCTTAATAACTAAAAAAAATATTATCTAGGTTTGTGAAATCACTGTATCAGAAAAAAAATTGTTGTTTAAAAAACAAACATACTACAGATGTCCACATCTGTTTTAAGCCTTAGTTAATAGCCAAAACTTATAGCACCAATCGTGGCAACTTGGAGGCACCACACACAATTGTTTGGACATTCAAAGATCACCAAAACAACACCCAATAACTGCAAAATAGTGAAGAAAACAGCAAGAAAACTATGCAAAAATAAAATGGTTAGCACACACACTCTCAAAGGTTGTAGGATCAAAACTCTCAAAGGTGATGAAGAGGAAGAAATTATAATGAAAGTACAAAGCTAAAAGTTTATTTCACATCCACCACCTAAGATGTTTCCACTAGAATAAAAACTAAGCTAAAATTCATACCAAACACCAAATCAAATCACAAACCCGAGAGCCAATGCACTTGAAAAGAAGCAAAGAATAAAGCAAGAAAAGCTAATTAGAAGTGCTAAACCAAAGTGAATGAACATGTAACATGACTGAAAGAGTAATGAAGGAATGACAAGCAAGAAATTAAAGTAAGAATGAAAGGCTAGTACAAGCAAAAGAAACCTAGAATAGCACTACAATTAAAGAGAAAATCTGAAAAAGGAGTGCTCAAACATGAAGCTTATAGTACTCATTGCAACAGTGCCAAATGAAGGAAAGAATTCACTTGAAATTAAGGCAACTCAAGGAAGTATATCGCACACACCTAAGCCAAGAATTATATCAACAAAGATCACTTAAAACACAACAAAACGCACACAAAACAACACTGAAAATGAATTTTCCAGAAACTAGCAGTCCAAAAAACGTTGATTGATGCCTCAACTTCACAGATTTTTCATATTTTGTTTACTTAACATTTTTTAGTGATTCTTTTTTTGTTATTTTTGTCTATCTCTTATCTTAAAGAGGCAAAAATCAGAAAAAATTTTGGTCGAACCATGTGTTCAGGATAAATCACAAACAATAGGTGTGTGTGCAATGAAAACTGAAAATAAAGACTAGAGTAGAGTTGCTCACGGAAATTGAGAAGATGTTCTATGAAATTTAAGTAGAATGAGCTTGGTTATGATCTAGAATCAAGCACGAATAATAGAAGAACATCTAGAACACACAAAAGCTAGAATCCAATCAGTGAAATGGATCAAAAACAGTGAGAACATGCCTTACACATCCACAAGCATCACTTTGATGTTCATTGCTCTTTTATGTGATGTAGGACTTGGTTCTTATCAAGAAAATGCAGAAAATAGAAAATGAAACAAAAATGGAGATGAAACAAAGCACTTAAACATAACTTAAGACAAAATATATGATAAACCAAAAATAAATGGAAACCACCGAATGAAAATGAAGAACACACACTAGGAAGCAAAGAAAATGTTGCTGAAAAAATAAATGGAACTTAATAACAAATGTGAACCAAAAATCATGGAGATCTACCATTTGAATCCATAGAATTCATGTAGACTCATAGATGTTCAGTTGATTTGAAGGAAACTTGAAGAAAACTCAAAGAAAATGGAAGAACAACACAAAAAATGAAAGAATACAATGAAAATTGGATGAACAACACGGAAATTTGCAAGAACCACAAGATAAGACCGAGAACCTTACTCAAACTTGAGACACCAAGAATGAGTTGCTCTTGATACCAATTTGATGGAGCTCTAAGGTGTGGTGGCTGTTTAAGACTCCATAGGCAGTAGAATTGGGAATGGAAACAAGTGTTTAAGGTCGTTGTAGCAATGGAATTTGGAGTGGTGAAAGGAGACTAGACTAGAAACTAGACTAGTGGAAGGTGGCTAGAGGAAATGTTGGAAACCTCTAGCTTAGGTGCTCTCAAAATAATAGAAGAGTGGAGTGATCTCAACACAAGCATTCTATTAGCAATTTTAAGAGTAACCTTACAAAGAGTCTGGACTCTCTCCTTTATAGTAAAGAGCATCTTCTAAAATGAAAACCAAATGCAAGACGAAATGAAATTCAAATGCAAGGTGGCCATGTGAAGCACATGTGCCTAGATCTAGATCTAAGATCCATAAAAAGTGGATCGCATGCCATGTGACATGTCACACTTTCCTTATTTAACACATGTGCTAAATGTGTAACTCATGGCTAAGGCTAGATGCAAACTTGGTCTAGACTTTTGTAATTGGGCTTGAATGGACCCAATTGCAAAAGCTAGATCAATTATGACCCAAAACTACTTCTAGTAATTTTACAATTTATTTTTAAAACATGGCCTAAATAATGGGACCAAAAATAAAGTCTAATCTTATGTCTTGACATGTCTCTTATTATTGGGCCTTTGATTCGACTTGGCATTGAGGTGCATGTGGGCCATGGAATGGGCCTTGGCGTTGGCCTAAGCTATAAGCGTTGTTGGGTTCACATCACTTTCTTTTCTTTTTCTTTAAATTTTTTTTTTCATTTTTTTTCTTTTCTTTTCTCATTTCTTTTCATTTGTGAGTAGAGAAACAATAGTTTTCAAGTCCGACATAAAATGTACAAATGAGAAATCCATGAACAAAGCATGTGTGCGCACAACCCCACTTATTGTGCGCAACCCCACTTAAAAGAAAATACATATTCCCAAAACAATTCCAAAACTCCAAAATTTCCTAAGGCAGGATGAATCGCGGTTTTTCAGGCTAAAGGCTTGTAATGAGCTAGAAAACAATGAAAGGGTATGTAGGCTCAAAAAGGGCTATCAACAAAAACAGTTCAAGGTAGGCTCATCTGGCTATAGGCTATCGGAACAAAATTGCCTAAATCATATCCAAACATGCATGTGAATCAGAAAAGCATCAGAAAGAGTTAAGCCAAGGTTACTATGCAAGCATTCAAGAGGCATATATCACACAACAAAGAACAGAGAGTGGCTCAAATCCTCACACAGGGTAAAACAATTCAAAAGCAACTTGACATGTAAAGAGAAAACAAGGATATCAGTCCACAAAACAACCAACAACTCATCCTCCAAAAGTGAAGTGAGTGTCCCAAACAGAAAACAAAAACTTAATAAAAGTGAAGTGAGTGTCCCAACAGACTCCTCACACACTTCAACTACATATTGTCTCAATCTGACTTAAACACAAAATCAAACAATCAAACATCAGCAGATAGGCCTGGATAAATGCAATAAAAGTAAGGAAGGAGAAAGAAAACTCCTTGAATCATGGTGAAACAAAAGTGGGGTAAGCAGGGAAGTCTCCTCCATAACAATATCCACTAGAGGAGGGTTGTTGAGGAATGACTTTTGGAGGGAAAGGAAGAGGGATGAGAGGCGCAACAATAGAGGTGAAAGGCATAGAGGGCACCCTATATATGGAAGGAACAGCTTCATGAACATCACGCTTTCTCTGAAGTGTGGCAGGGTCAACTTTCGTCTTAGGTGTAGGCTGAGGAGTGGGAACTTCAATCTTCTTCTTCCCAATCTCAATGTCATAGCACTCAAATTTCTCGGATTCTCCATTGTCTGTGATGACAACTTATCATAATTCTAAGCTTGTGCTTGGTTTAACTAAGTGGCCATCTGCCCCATTTGATTTTTCAAACTCTGAATTGAAGCTCTAGTCTCCTGTTGGAATTACATATTTTGAAGGGTCATCATCCTGACTAACTCCTCCAATGAAGTAGAAGATGAAGGTGCAGTAGGAGCTGGGGTGGCAGCAAGAACAGGTGGAATTGGGGCAGGTTGTGCAGGTGCAACTCTTTGTTCTTGGTGAGAAAGTGGCTGCACATTTTGAACTTGTTGGTTTTGCTGTTGTTGTTGGTTGTCCCAACTCAAATTGGGATGATTTATCCAGCCTAGATTGTATCTGTTAGTGGACTAATCATGGTTCTATTGGTGTTGCTCGGGCAACCTATTGTTGAAAATGTTGGCAACATAAGCTTGAGCGTTATCAGAAGGTGTAGAAGCCATGGCCTGTTGCAAGGCGGGGAAAGAATCTGTGAAATGATCAACTAACGTGCAAATATCACAAACTCTTGTAGTAGAAGGTGTAGCTCTTTGATTCGCAGCAAGTTGGTTGACTAAGGTGGTAAGAGCATCAATCTTGGTCTCCAACTTCTTAGTGTACTTTACAGCTCCTACATCATGAACTCCCCTAACAATAATAACATCATTTCTTGCACCAAATTGTTGAGAGTTAGAAGCCATGTTCTCAATCAATTGCCTTACTGCTGCTAGGGTTGAATTACTAAGAGCACCACCACTTGCAGCATCAATCATGCTTTTATCCATATGGTGCAAGCCTTCATAAAAATACCGAAGAAGCAGATGCTCATATATATGGTGGTGGGGGCAACTAGAACACAAATTCTTGAATCTCTCCCAATATTCGTAAAGACTCTCCCCAGACTGTTGCTTGAGGCCAAAAGTCTCCTTTCTTATGGTTGTGGTTCTGGACGCAAGGAAGAATTTGGCCAAGAACAATCTCTTCAAGTCATCCCAACTCATGATGGACCTGGGTGCATGGTAATACAACCAATATTTTGCATTGCCCTCCAACGAATGAGGAAAAGCCTTCAAGTACACATGATCTTCTTGTATATCTGCGGGCTTCATGGTGAAACACACAACATGGAATTGCTTTAGATTCTTACACAGGTCCTCACCTACAAGACCATGAAACTTTGGCAACAAATGGATTAATCCAATTTTTAAAACACAAGGAACTTCCTCCTCAGGATACTGAATGCACAATGAGTCATAAGTGAACCCAGGTGCAGTCAGCTAACTCATTATCCTCTCATGAGGTAGAGATTGAGCCATGTTATCAGTATCAAAATGAATGTCAAAATGATTAGAATGCACAATATGCTCAAAATGATCAAAATGCACAAGAATAGGAGTATCAGGTGAAATAGGAAATGTCACAGAATATGCAGGATGCACAAATGGATTCCTATTATGCCTAACTCCTTTGTGGAATGTTCTATCAATTTCAGGATCCAGTGATTGTAAAATACCAGGATTCCCCCTAGTTATGCACTAATGAACCCAAAACTGTAAAAATCAACAAAAAGTCAATGAGGGGTAAAAATGGCATAAATTGAAGTACCTCGGATTGGCTTGAAAATTTTGGACAAAAATCCTAAAACCATGAACAATTGTCACACAAAGTTTGCCTATACAAATAAAACACACAAAGTTTGGCTAAAAATGGGAAAAATATTAAGAAAAAATGAGTTAAATAGGAAAACAACTTCGTTTGGGGATTCTTAAAAGGCATACCCGCCTTGTGGAAAGCATTGCAAGAAAATTAAATTTTACCTAAATCGACATAAAATTTGCCTGTTTCGATAACCAAAGCAAAAGTTATGGTCGTTTGAAATTTTGCTAAAATATACACAAATTTTTCACTATGAACACTATTAAACACTACTACAATGACTCTAACAACAACACACACTCACTGAAACATAAACACTGCAATGGTAGTACTTAAAAGAACAATAACTTCACAAAACAATGCACATCAACTTCAACCACACTTAACCCAACATATAACAAAACAACACACACACACAAAACATAACACAACACAGAACAACACTGAAAATAACTTTGACTGAAAACGTTGGTCCTCGGCAACGACGCCAAATTTGATCGAGGTCGAACCCGACCAAGTAAAACATGAAAATAATAATATATTTAGAATTGGTTTAAAAATAATTTCATAAATATTTAATAAAAAAAGTCAATATTAATATAAATATCAATACAACATCTATACAAATAATAAATTTAGTCTCAATTTAGAGACAACCTTACTTCATTTAAAAACAAGAATTGAGACACAATTGAATAGAAAAGACATATATAAAGATTGAATTAAATTAAGATAATGACAATTGACACTGTCTTGCGACGTGACATTGGCACATGAGCACACCACGAGACTTAACTTGTAGACAACGAAATATTTTTGCAAAAAATAAAAAAATAAAATAAAACAACTATAAACTCAAACATAACTAGGATGGCAACGGGGCGCGCCGAGGACGGGTTTCGCTATCCCATACCCATCCCCATCAGAAAAATTCATCAACATCCCCATATCCAAATCCAACAAGTATCAAGCTTTTGTCCCATCCCCATCCCCACCGAGTAACGAGTATATACTCGTACTCATACCCGTACCCACTTTCTTACTATTTCAATATTTAATTAATTTTTTTTATAAAATAATAAAAAATTACAGCAAAGGAAACATAATATTATCAAATATTCAATATTAAGAAGATGATTATTTCTTCGATATCAAATATTTATAAAGAATTTATATTATAACTGTATACATTTCAAATTAGAATACTAAATAAAATTTCATGAGAACCAAAACATCTATTAAATTTACAAACATTAATGAATTCTAGTTGATATTTTTTTAAATATAAAAGGAAAACAAATATTCAAATTAAAATATATTTTAAATGTTTGTTTACTTCAATTTTTAAATTCTAATGAATTTGTTTTTTACACACTAATAAAAGTTATAATACATCACTTGATCAAAATGATGCAAAGAACAAAATTAAACTAATAATAATAAAAGTTTAAGATATATATGGTATCTTTTGAGCTTCAATATATGTTGGATGGTGATAAAAAGAAATTCATGGCAATTACATTAAAACTTTATATTATAGTAAATAAAATTTATTTATACAATTATAATAATTTTCTTACACATTATTAAAAGTTACATTATATAGTTACAATACATTACTTGGTCAAAATAATACAAACAACAAATATTAAACTTATAATAATAAATTTTAATAAGTATATTGTATCTTTTGAACTTCAATATATGTTTGATGATGATAAAAAAAATTAATGGTAATTACATAAAAATTTTATATTATATTAAATAAAATTTATTTATAGAATGACAAAATTACAGTATGATAATGAGTTAAAAAATAAAAATTAATTATATAAAATATATCAAAATAATATTTCATATTATAAAAATAAACAATAAATAAAAATATTAAAAAAATTATAGAAACAATTTGATAGACTATCGAATGAAATCACATGAACAATGTAACGTCCCATTTAATTAATGAGCGTAATTAAAAGAAATGCCACACACAAATAGTACAACAGCGCAATCATGTGGTCCTTAACACAACCCCTACAAAGCTAGGCACACCACGATGTCAACAGAAAACCAGATGAAAAGTCTAATAGATGAAGATAGAGTAATAAAGCATAAAGCAATACATTGGTCATAGCCCTAAAGAAAGCCCATTAAGAAATTAAAGTCCAGGCCATGAGGACTATGCAGCGGAACCATCACCTCCCTGTTGCCCACGGGTGTTCCTCGCATCTGCTCACATCAACAAGTTGATGATCATCGCAAAAGAGAGTACCACACAGCAGGACACACAACAATAAAAGTAGGGTAAGCTAGAGCACAAAAGATTTCATCCATACAATCAAATATATTTTCACAATCTCATATACACATATCAACCAAGCATGTTATGACTCCTCAGATAATACACTAAGACACGACTCGACTCATCCGGATACGTATAACCTGGTTGGATTCAGCGGATGCTCGCACTTGTGGTGGATACCTCTGCTCACACCCGAGCTATGTGTTACAAGTGTTACAATGAATCAATTTCCCTCACCACAAGGTTAGCCCTTAATGAATTTCAGGCCTCCTACTACTCTCACCACAAGAGTTAGTCTGCTCTAGATGAGGCTAACTGACTCCTTAGAGTGCCAGGATGCAACCTTACCTTGAATCCTTACCTAGTTATACAGATGGGACACCACCATGGACACCCACTAACAGAGGCCATGGAATTACGTCCCGACCACTGAAGCACGACCCTAAGACCCAATCTAGAGATCTCAAGGATTTATGCATTGACTGTCGACCAAACGTATTCATTCAATCAAGAAAACCCATCATGCATATATGTATTTACACTATAACGATCGTTATAGTCAATCTCTTTCGCATCCCAGCTCAATCAATACCAATTCATGTTTCATACACCATTCGTGAATATACCATTCCTACTCATCTCATTATCATGCCACTTTAATACCAACCTCCTCATTAAGGTCACATGCTAAGTTCATGCCAAATCCATCATTTACAATCCATGAATCACATCACTCATGTAGGTTTATTTATCTCATGCATTTAACACAATAATTAAATCCAAGCAAGCATAAACCATTTCAGATTCTAGAAACAACCACACAATCACACTGCCTCGCCCAGCTCCTTGCTCAGGCTGAAGGGTCTCGCTCAGGCGAGAGGCTCTCGCTCAAGCGAGCCCCCTTCGCTTAGGCAAGGGCTCGAACAAGGGAAATAATAGCCTCACGCGGGATCTCGCTTAGGTGAGACCCCTCTCGCTTGGGCGAGATGCTCGCTCGCTTAGGAGCAACGTGGGTCGCCTGAGCGACCGCTCGCGTGAAGCAGCTTGGGCGACCCTCTGTTGATCTCGCCTAGGCGAGACATGCTCGCTTGGGCGAGAAAACTAGTGCTCACCACTGTTCTCTCGTGCACAAATATTCAACAGGTCGCCAAATGGCTCAAAAATATCATACACAGGTTCGCATCAACACCCCAAGCATACTAAATCGGTAAAACAGAGGTACAAGTAGTATAACTCAAAAGAAAGGGCGGACCCTAGCTTCCCGTACCTGGAAAACGTTAGCTAAGGCTTTGATACTCGAACAGTGAAGGACAATAGCTTAAGGAACAGTTTCGCGAACTGAAAAACAGTGGGACAAATTCAAAACGAGCTCATTAGAAAGCTCTAACTGAGAACATAAGGAAGAGACGAAATGAACATAGAGCTTGAGTTGGGAGAGAGTTACGCAGAATGGAAGAATGAGACTGAGCTTGCTTGGATATGGCGATTCCAAACTCTAGTAGAGAATGACGACAACTGCTCTAAGGGATGTGAGAAATCTGTTTTCACGAAAAGTGAGCACAAGTTAGGGTTTGGGGTACCTTAGGTCAGAAATTGGATTGGGCCAACTTCTTTAGGTCCAAAAGATTGAACAGCCTTTAAAATAAGATGGGCAAAAACAATTGGTCCTTACAAACAAAACAATTTAATTAACTTTTTTGATATTTATGACAATACTTTTAAAATCCCAAACTTTAAACTAAATAAAATAAATGTAAACAAATCCAAATTACAGTGGTTTAAAAAATAACAAAACAATTTACTTAACTTTTGATATTTATGACAATACTTTTAAAATCCCAAACTTTAAACTAAGTAAAATAAATGTAAACAAATCCAAATTACAGTAGTTTAAAAAATAACTTCCCCGATTTTTATGGATGTAATTTCATAAAATAAAACATAGTCAAGAATACTCTTTTATAGTGTTGGTAAATATAGGAATAAATATTTCCAATTTTATATTATTTGAATCCAAAAGGATACCTTGAAAGAAGCTTTTCAGGGGAAAATCGACGTACAAAATATACCCTGACCATTTAGTTTATTATATATATATATATATATATATATATATATATTATATATAATATAAAGAGAATTATGAAATGTACTCAATTAATAATATGAGTCTATGAATTATGGATATGAAATTATCTATAGATAGTATATTATTTCTTTTTGACTGCGTTATATCACCGTATGTCTTGTAACAAATAACCTAAATTAATTCCCAATGGTATAAATAGATAACCAATTTATCATATTAAATTTGGTGATACACATGTATTTTGATTAATATTTATATTATTATATAAAAAAATTCCTTTTTAATTTGCATATTTTGTTTTAATTATACTTTTTTAGTAATTTTTAAATTAAAATAATAATTTTACCAAGTTTATCTTTTGAATAACATTTACTTTTAAGTTTAACTGTTTTTTTAATTTAAAATCGTTTTTTTTTCTAAATTTAATTATCTTTTTTTAAACTAAAATAACTATTATAATAACAAAACTATATGAAAAAAATATTACCAACAATAAGATTATGAAAATTATTTAAATTTACTTTTATAACTATAATAATAAGTTTATTATTAAAAAAAAATAACGAACATTCGCGTAGATATTTTCTCAAGTATTACAGTAAAGAAATGAGCTAACATATTCTCATCTCATATTAAAAGCGTTTTAAATTTTTGACGGGATAAATTCTGTAAATTAATGACAATAAAATTTCCAGATTAGATAAAAAGCAAAAAAATCGGAAAAGTAAACTTTGCAATTTAATAGTGTTTATATTTCATATAACGTGTATTTAAAAGCTCCACCATAGTAAAATGGCAAATGTTGTGATACCCTAACTAAGTGAAAGAGAAGTATACATCACTGTGCCTCGCGAGCGAGCGGGAAAATCTCACAAACAACTCCCAACAAAAATTGGCGGGAACTGGTTAGCCTTTCACTCCACACTTCTCACTCTTCCACCGCCTCTCTCTCTTCCGATTCCAATGAGCAACAACGCCTCAAGAAAGCGGGCGGCGTCGACGGTGGCGCCACAACCTCCGCCGCCGAAGCAAGCCGTAATGACTCAGGAAGAGGACTTCATGGACGAAGACGTGTTCATCGACCAAACCCTTGTTTCAGAAGACGAAGAGTCCATCATTCTCCGCGACATCGAGCAGCGCCAGGCCCTCGCTGCGCGGCTATCCAAGTGGACCCGTCCTCCTCTCTCCGATGATTACGTCGCACAATCTTGTAGCGTCGGTGTGTATTTTCCGTAAATTGTTTTCCCTTCGCCTAGGGTTTTGTTTTCCCCTATCATTGGTGGAGTTTTCTTGGTTTGTGCTCTGAGTTTCTTTGTCTGGCTTTTAGTTTTTCAGCAGCTGGAGATTGATTATGTGATCGGGGAGAGTCACAGGGAGTTGCTGCCGAACATGTCTGGACCTGCTGCCATTATCAGAATATTTGGTGTTACAAAAGAAGGTCTGTTCGTGTTTATGCTTTATTTATGTCACAAAATTTGGTTTCTCAGACAATAGGAGATAAAGATTGTTGATTTGTTTGTTTATAATGTTGCCCGAGCAAGTAGGGAAGAAAGAAAACCTGAATGACCCACGCAACGAACTGTCTCCAGTTTTAGAAATTTGTAACAATAAAGAGAACTGTAGTACTTGATGATGCGTTTGAGCGTTTCTGTTGGTTTTCTATCACTAAGTCAAGTGTGGTTTCGGCTGGTCCAGTTTTTAGGGAAAAAATGTCGGCACTGAACCAGTACGTTCTTCTAAGTGGAGAAATGAGCAAATCATTCTCAATTGTTTTGTTTCAGTTCTGCCAAGTCAGTTTTAGGTTAACCACTTTTTCTTATATAAACACTAAGTTGACTTCACTTTTTTTACATGATCCACTTATCAACAAATTGCCCCTATGTCTTATTAAAAGCATAATCATTAGATATACATAAGCAATTAATTAAAAAGTTTCATGATAAGTAGAAATCTAATCTATGAATATGTTAATGTTGGGCAATATATGCATAGATAGCGAACTACACAATTTTAGTCTGGCTCCATAGCTGAAAGCTTGAACAAACGATATATGCTTAGGAAACCAAACTTATTATTTGAGTTTGTTAGATCTCAACCTAGTGCACAAATAGTTTGTTTGATTCTAGACATGAAGTAATGAATGTTTCAGAAAAGGGGAAGTAACTTATATTTTGTTTGTTTGTCAGGACACAGCGTTTGCTGCAACGTTCACGGCTTTGAACCATATTTCTACATCTCTTGCCCTCCTGGAATGGGTCCAGATGATATCTCTCATTTCCACCAAACACTTGAGGTATGTAGTACCTAAAAATACAATTTTTTGTCTGGTTTTTAATTTAGAAAGGGAATAGGGTTTATTTATTTAACTCACAGATTGCTTTAATTACTTGTTTTTGTCATCTTTCAGGGGAGGATGAGAGAAGCCAATAGAAATAGTAATGTAGGAAAATTCGTTCGCCGCATTGAAATGGTGCAGAGGAGAAGTATTATGTACTATCAGCAATCTGATTCTCAGCCCTTCCTCAAAATAGTAGTTGCACTCCCAACAATGGTTGCCAGCTGCCGTGGTAAACTTCTATATTTTCAACAGACATTCTATTCTCCAATATATTAATCATCTTGTCAAAAAATCGGAAGTTTAGAATTACTTAAATTATGGTTAAGCTGCATTCTTGATTCTTATGGCCTTATCACACACTTTTGGTTAAGTGTTTAATCTTAGCTTCATGCATCTTAACACTAGTGTGTCTACTTTTTTTGAAAGTTGTTTGTCGACATTACTTCACTTGTGAATCAATGTTTCTTACCAATATTTCAAAACTGTTAGGTATTCTTGATAGAGGTATTCAGCTTGATGGTCTGGGAATGAAGAGCTTCTTGACTTATGAAAGCAATGTACTTTTTGCCCTACGGTTCATGATTGATTGCAGCATAGTTGGTGGAAATTGGATTGAAATTCCAGCGGGGAAATATAAAAAAATAGTGAAAAACATGTCTTATTGTCAGTTGGAGTTTGATTGCCTGTATCCTCTTTCATGTGTTAATAACTGGGTTTAAGGGTTATGGGAATACCAAAATCTTTATATTGTTCTGTTCTCCCCTTAACAATATTATAGGTATTGTGATTTGGTTAGTCATGCCCCGGAAGGGGAATATTCAAAGATGGCTCCATTTCGCATATTGAGTTTTGACATTGAGTGTGCTGGTCGCAAAGGTCATTTTCCTGAGCCTAGCCATGATCCTGTTATCCAGGTCCTTGCCTTCCCTTTTTTCACCTGCAAATTAGTGCATAGTGTTATTGTTTTTGATATGAAAATTCTCATTTCTTTCAGATTGCTAATTTGGTTACTTTACAAGGAGAAGACCAACCACTTATTCGTAATGTGATGACCCTTAAATCATGTTCTCCTATTGTTGGTGTTGATGTGATGTCATTTGATACGGAAAGAGAAGTCCTGCTAGCTTGGAGGGTAATTTCATTGTGCACATGTCCATATTTATACTTATCAAGCAAAAGAATTTCAGAAACCCCCCAATTTTTATTTACCACTCTCTCTGACTAAACTTTGGATATGCTAATTAAATAACTGACATCTTGCATGTTTTGTTTCATAGGATGATGTTTTGTAGCTCTTATAACTTCATCAATGGTTAATGCTATTAAATATTTTTTGTTTCTTGAACTTGTATATCATGAGTCAATTTGATATTATGTAACTGTTGATTGAATTATAACTTTTTCTTTATTTCACCCTTACATTCTGATGGAGGTGTTCTTTTTCTTGCAGGATTTCCTTCGGGAAGTGGACCCTGATATTATTATTGGATATAACATATGCAAATTTGACCTGCCGTATCTTATTGAGGTGCTGACTTGACTTTCAAACAGTACGCTTTTAGAGTTGATAAATGGAAGGTTTTTTCATTTAAAACAAAGGTTTCGTGCATGTTGTTGGGTTACTTATTTAATTTATTTGTTATTTTCTTGGTTTTTAGAGAGCTGCAAACCTGAAGATAGCAGAATTTCCAATTCTTGGCCGTATTAGGAACAGTAGGGTTCGGGTGAAGGATACAACTTTTTCATCAAGGTAAAGAGATTTAGTCTTCTGTCATGTACATGTTTCCTGTCATTATTTGATAATAGTCGTATTCTGCTGGGTTGTTAGGTTTTGTTAGTTTCATTTTAATGAATATAGAATTTTGGATTTCTAAAGCAATCTTGCAGTTTACGTTCTTAGTGAGTTTTGGAATTACTTTCTCCTTTTATTTTCTGATTCTAAGTCATTTGACTATCTACCTCATTGATACTTGATGGTTTTGTAGGCAGTACGGGACCAGGGAAAGTAAAGAAGTTACAGTAGAAGGGAGAGTTCAGTTTGACTTACTCCAGGTTATGTCAATATTGTTTTGTTTAAATTACCTTGTGATTGACACTCTGAGTTTATTGCTCAACAGGTTTTTTTGTTATGTTTTCATTTGCAGGTTATGCAAAGAGATTACAAATTAAGTTCTTATTCACTAAATTCTGTCTCAGCACACTTCCTTTCTGAGCAGGTAAAGTCATTTTTTTGACATCATTTCAACCATTATTTCCCCCCTTTATTGTGTATTGGCACAATGCTAAGGCTATTGCCTTCTGACCTGGAGATGATAAGTTCAAATCTAGAATGCATCTCTTCTTGGGGTATAAGGTTGCATACATCTACCCTCCTTGGTCCCATTAGGTGGGAGCCCTGTTCATTGGGTCACCCTTTTATTTTTTCTTCCTTTATTTTCTGTTTCAAATACATCTGGGAAGTGGAATCTGTTAATGAGATTTGGATCCTGATTGAAAGTACAATTAACGTCTTTATATTTATATGTAAACGTGGTACCTGTCTATGTATAACTGTCTATGTATAACCATCGATGTAGTTGCAGATTTACATGCATAAACTCATGATTTGATATGAGCACTGGTCATTTCAATTGGATTGCAATGGGGTTGTAAAATTTACAGACATGCTTTTCAGTTGGTTCTTTTATTTGGTGTTTGTATGTTTGCATGTGTGTCTATGCTCCTTTTTTGCATTTTGACCTATTTATATGCCTAGCATAATCTAAGCAGCTTCTTTTTGCTGGAATCTCGTCTTTGTTCTTGGATGTTAATATTTTATAGTGCTTGTCAATTTATTAGCTTAGTAACTGCATGTTCATATAGTGCAGAAAGAGGATGTCCATCACTCTATTATATCTGATCTTCAGAATGGAACCGCAGAAACTAGGAGGCGCCTTGCTGTGTATTGTTTGAAGGTTTGTTTTCTGGTTCCTTTGTCCTAGGATGCTTTATTGCCACTTTTTATTTAAGTGATTGTTGTCTAGTTTTTTTCTTGTTTCCTATCTAGTTCTCACTGTTCAGTAAACTTTACAGATATAAACATAGAAGTTGGCGATATTTACTTGGTAATTCAGTTGATGACGAAAATTATGATCTGACTGCAGTTTTGGTTTGCCTCTTTTGTTAGTTTTATGGAATACTTCTGTTTGGAAAGGATTTTCCATGTTATTTGGTGGCCCTGGGCTTTCTGTTGGAAAGTTGTGAAGAAGGCTATGTTTCATCTATCCTTTTGATGTTTAGCAAATAAGGTTTTTTACCACTTAATTTTATTGGCCAAGTTATTACTTAAGCTGTCTGTAACTAATTCTAACCAACTGATGACAGATGTTATTTGACATCTGGTGGCATATACAATGGCAGTAATATACCCGTAAAATTTTCAATAATTTTTTTATCCTATTATGCTTACTAATTTAGCTTTGAAATGTTTTATTGTGCATGGTTCTTGTTTTTTTTTGGGTGAATTGCTTGTGGTTCTTTACCCTATTAAAGTGTTGTGTATCAGATATGGTGAATCCATTATGGGTATTCTAAATGTGAGAGAAATCGACCATTCAAAATTCATACTCTGCTCGTCAATGTGCAGGATGCATATCTTCCTCAGCGGCTTTTGGATAAACTGATGTTCATTTACAACTATGTGGAGATGGCTCGAGTAACAGGTGTTCCAATTTCTTTTCTACTTTCCAGAGGTCAAAGCATTAAGGTAAACATCAAAGTTCCTATATAATTAACAATGCTTAGAATCACCAAACTGATTGACTCGTTAAATTTGTATCAGTAATTGTTTGTTTTCTTTTCTTCCTTTCCAGGTACTTTCTCAACTTCTTAGGAAGGCAAGACAGAAGAATCTGGTCATTCCTAATGTCAAACAGGTTGGGTCTGAACAAGGAACATTTGAAGGTGCCACTGTAAGTTCATTCGTTTCTTTTTCATATTCATTATTTTAACTTTTAATGGGTGTTATTCACAAGTTCTTTCCAATTTCATGTGTATACAATGCATGTTTGTTTGTATGGATCTTCTAATATGAAATGTTGTATTAGCTACCCATTCATATAACTATTTGATGCCTTATATTTTCTGAGAATTTTATTTATATTTTGTCACTTCATGTTGAGAATAAAGAAAATAGGGGTTTGAGATTAATCTCCCTTGTGTATAAACCACACATAGGGTAATCTATTTATAATAGAGAGAGGTACAAGTAAAAAGAGTAACTGAAAATAAAAAGAGTAAATAGAAGATATTGTTTGATATTGTGATTAACAATATCTAACAATATCTTAATAATATCAAACAATATCTAACACTTCAAATTATATACTGAATTGACTGATGATTGAATTTGAAATTTAAAGGCTCATAGCATCATTATCTTTTTACTTTAAGATTGCATTGCATCAAGGTTGTCAAATATGAGTCTATGTAACTCGTTAAGGTTCTACAAACTCAAGACTTTACCTAAAATAGTATTAAAGATACCTATTCGTCCATTCTCTCCAACTAATGAATGTTGTAATTGTTGATACTTTACTCTAAGTAGTAACTATTGATGTTTTGGAATCCCTAACAAACATGTAAAGGTCGTCTGGTTTGAGAAAATGTTATTTCTGTTTTTATATGCTTTTTTGAAGGATTCACTATTTCTGGTATAAGTTTTGAAAACAGTAAACAAGATGATATTTCTTTAATTATTTGTGAAAAGGGAAAAACTAAAAACGTTTCCTCAAATCAATTTGGTCCTTAGCTATGAATTGGACTTTTTATTGTTAAAATGCCTATAAAGAACGATTTATACATTCTGGATTTGCAGTTGTTCATGGACACTTGTTATTTTTCCCTTTTGTTCTTCTGTTAATGCAAGAAAATATAGAAAGCATGCTCAAATTTCAAGTATTGTCAAGCTGTTGCCTTTTGGTGCATAATTTTTGAACTTTACAACTTGCAGGTGTTGGAGGCAAGAGCTGGATTTTATGAAAAACCAATCGCTACGTTAGATTTTGCATCCCTATATCCATCTATTATGATGGCCTATAATTTATGTTATTGCACTCTGGTAAATATTTCATTGTGTTGTTAGTTTTGCTAAAACATCCGAGTTTTGTTTCATTAGAAACAATTATGGATATTTCACTGGATTAGTAACAATTGGTAGCTTTTTTCTCTTCGTGTTAACTGTTCTTTAAGGTCACTTCTGAAGATGCTCGCAAGCTGAACATCCCTCCAGAGTCAGTGAACAGAACTCCATCTGGTGAAACATTTGTTAAATCAAATCTGCAGAAGGTATGTTGTTTGAAAAAAATTACTACTTTTCCTTTTTCTTTAAGGCTCTCTGCTGATTTCATTTTAGAGGTTAATGCTTATATGAAGTTGAGGCACTGATGTAGTGAAGATAAATTTAGGGAATACTTCCTGAAATACTTGAAGAGCTATTAACAGCCCGGAAAAGGGCAAAAGCAGATTTAAAGGTATCCTTTCTATACATGTGAAAGTTGACTTTGGGTTTAGATTGTTTTTTCTTTGAGCTGTAGTGTTTTGGTTAATGCAAATCCACTAATTGAATTCTGTATATTATCTCTTCCTGTACATGATTTCTGTCAAATATCTACTTCAGGAGGCAAAGGATCCCCTGGAGAGGGCAGTTCTAGATGGTAGGCAGCTGGCCCTGAAAGTAAGCCACTCTTAATGTTCTTGTCTTTTTTCCTTGTCCTTTTTTCTTTTGATATTTGTTCATTTCGCTCTACTGCATAGTTTGTACAAACTGTTAATTAATAATTCTTGGTATTGGTAACATTTTAAACTCCATTTCTATTTCCTTTTGGTCAGATTAGTGCAAATTCCGTTTATGGGTTTACTGGGGCTACCATTGGTCAGTTACCATGTTTAGAGATATCATCAAGTGTAACAAGCTATGGTATTGCTTTCATTTCTTAGTTTGTTTGGTGTGCTTTTAAATTATCTTTTTGTTGAATTTAAATAGCATCTCCATTGAGTTCTGATTATGTTTCATTGGATACCTTTAAAGGTCGACAAATGATTGAGCACACAAAAAAACTTGTGGAAGATAAATTCACGACACTTAATGGCTATGAACACAATGCTGAGGTATAGTATTTAGAAAATTTATTGTTTTGATACCTGTCATCCGCAATGGTGTTTCATGGGTTAGAAGTTGAAGCTATCTTGGGTGTTTTTATTGGTCCTTGTTAGATATGGTTAAAGATATTATTAGATATTGTTAGTTACAATCTTATGTGTTAGTTTTAAATGTAGTGGGCTTAGGTTCATCTCTTTGTATTTTTCTATTTATAAATACATAACACTGTGCTCAACACACATTAGGGATTCATCCTATTCCACTTTCTCTTTTGTTTTGACAGTCCTTATTACTGTATTTTAGTCTGCGGAATTTAACATTGAACCAACAATATAAAATTTCTATCCTTGCCAATAAATTTTACATTTCCAGTTATGCATTCGTTTTCTTAAATTTAATGTAGTTATTTTTTTTAACGTGCTGTACCCCCTGAACAATGGCAAATGACTTGCAAAGTAATGTTATTCTTGCTACTAGGTAATATATGGAGACACGGATTCAGTCATGGTACAATTTGGTGTTTCTGCCGTAGAACAGGCTATGAACTTGGGGAGAGAAGCTGCCGAATATATAAGTGGAACTTTCACAAAAGTAACAGTTTGTTTTTACGTTTTATTTTATTCTTTTATGATAGCCTTCGAAAGTGATGGATTTCTAAACGTGAAAACTGTTGTGTTTTTCTTGAAAGCCAATTGATTTTTGTGGATCACTTATTTTCATAATAAGGAAAAATGTTTCTTTTTGTTTTCTCCAAACAACGAAGTAACAATTGATTCTAAAATCACTGCTTTTTATTTGCACTATATTCCAATAAAAAATGAGCCCCTCAATGTACTACAATATTCTCAATTTGATTATTCCAATCATTCCCCCTATTCTTCAAATATGGAACAAAAATTTACATGGTTTCTCAAATAGTCTAGATTCAGCAATTATAATGTTATTTCTGAATTTATATTCACGTTAATTACAACTTCACAAAATTTGCATCTAGAATATAGGTGTTTTAGTCTGCAGATTATTTAAGCTTCAGATTCAGTATCTCTAATCATAATTCTATAAAACTTACTATTTTATTTGCTACATTGGTTTGTCCTTACTTATTTGTTGTCGTTTTGATTGTGAAGCCCATCAAACTAGAATTTGAGAAGGTTTATTATCCATATCTCTTGATTAGCAAGAAGAGATATGCCGGTTTGTTTTGGACAAAACCAGACAAGTTCGACAAAATGGACACTAAAGGTAAACATTATTATTTTCCTTCCCTCTTGATTTGCTGAAGTGCCTATTAAACTAAATTTGCAACATTGAACAGGTATTGAAACAGTTCGAAGAGACAATTGTTTGTTGGTCAAAAACCTGGTGAATGATTGTCTTCACAAGATACTGATTGACAGGGACGTTCCAGGGGCTGTCCAGTATGTCAAGAACGCAATTTCAGATCTTCTCAGGAATCGTATGGATTTATCACTGCTGGTTATTACAAAGGTGGGGAAGTCTATTGAATCTACAGACCATGCAATGGTCTTCCTTTGCTATTTGCTTTTAGAGGAGCATTCAGATAATTGATGCGAGTGCATTACCAAAATAATATTCGAACTTGGAGCTCACATGCTTGCTTTAACAGGGTTTAACGAAGACAGGAGATGATTATGAAGTAAAGGCAGCTCATGTTGAACTTGCTGAAAGGATGCGCAAGGTTGAGTAGATATAATCAAATATATTGGTGGTTCTGTCTTCACCCACTTGTTTTTTGAAAAATTAGATTCTTGTGGCAAAGAAAAAAGAAGCCAGTGTTATAATACATGATCATTTGCACTATATGTGCCAAAACATCAAATCTTTTATTGGAATTGCACTTTAACTATGTAGGGAAGTAAGAAATAATTTATTGATAACAATCACACCAAGTACACTATCAATTGAATTTGTAACAAACAATCTCTTTAAAAAAAAAATGCTAATATAAATAAGAAGATTTTAAACATATATCTCCTAATCAAGTTCGTCTCCTGAAAATATTCTTATCTTAATAAACCACTATTTACAACAATTACCATGAATTATTTTTAATTAAGATGTTGGATTCTATGGTTACCTCTTGGGTCCTGTAAATTGAAGTTTCAATGTTGTTAACTTATTGGTGGAACCATACGGTATTGTTACTGGATTTAGGTTTGTTTTTAGGCTTATTGAGCTTAAAAAGCTTGTCATGTCTCAGTTTTTGTGGGCCATAAGTGTGATTTATTTGATTTTATAATTGACAGCGAGATGCTGCCACTGCTCCAAATGTTGGAGACAGAGTACCTTATGTAATTATCAAAGGTGCAAAAGGTGCGAAGGTAATACTACATGTTCCCCTCTGTTTTTTTAGTTTTTTAAATATTTGTTTAGATTTTCTATAGACTAACATGTGTAAGAAAATCAGGCATATGAGAAATCAGAGGACCCTATTTATGTTCTAGAGAACAACATACCAATAGATGCTCAATACTATCTTGAGAATCAAATTAGCAAGGTTGGTTTATCATTTCCTTAAATGTTTTGGATTTCTCCAAATTGCTGTTCTTATTAGTTTCATTGTATTCCAGCCGATCCTGAGAATTTTTGAGCCAATTCTGAAGAATGCTAGCAGAGAACTTCTCCATGGAAGTCATACAAGATCTATTTCTATTTCTACTCCATCAAACAGTGGCTTATGGAAATTTGCTAAGAAAGAGCTTACCTGCATTGGTTGTAAAGCGGTATTAGGGTATCTATCCCACCCATCTTTTTGTAGTGTTCTCTTCTGGTGTTATATGAATCATAAGAATAAGGGACTAACTGTTGTCTTGGGATGAAGATGAAAACCTCTTCAGTTTACACCTATAGGCTTCAAGTTGTATTTCCGCTACTAAAATACCTGATAATTTTGTGCCTTGTTTATTAAGACATCTAATGTTGGAAATTATTTGTATGTATTATAATGCATGAACATATGTCAGTATACAGGAGGTGTAATAAATTTTTGTTGCACTTGGTTCAGGAAGGATCATCACACAGTTTGTTCACATTGCAAAGGAAGGGAAGCTGAGCTATATTGTAAGACAGTATCTCGAGGTAGGGCATCCGTTGCATCTTTTTGCACGATTTGAAATGGTTTTGGTTGTGTACAGGATGGTTACAGTTATTTTTTAATGCACAAAAGTCACAAAACAAGTGTTGTGGTTGTAGTGTCCGAGTTGGAGACGCTTTTTGGGAAGTTATGGACACAATGTCAGGAGTGCCAAGGTTCACTTCATCAAGATATTCTCTGCACAAGGTATGTCCATGTAGTGAAACTGCTTGGATGGCTCGGGTTCTCAAATGGTTTTAAGAGGCACCATATTACAGTATTAATTAATCAACATCCTGGAGTCAGGGTGCTTTTTACCCCCTTGGTATAACAGTGTCAAATTATTGTGATATCCTGGTTTCTTACTCGTGTTTTTCCATCTATTTTTTGTGGTTTTTGTAAAAGAAATAGTAATTTCGTTTGTGGTTTGGTTTCTCATTGATAGAATGTTACCACTGACATATCGTGTACTAATTTGTTGCAGTCGGGATTGTCCAATCTTTTATCGACGAAAAAAGGCACAGAAAGAAATGTCCGAAGCACAATCGCAATTGGACCGGTGGAGCTTTTAGGTTTGGCCAGGGTCAGTTTTTTTCTCAATTTTCTTCCATCTCCAGTCTTTTGTCTTCACAATCATTTAGACATTGAATTTCACTCATTCATTAATCCAAATCCAGCTATTGCAATAGAAATAGCTGGAACATTTATCTAATATTTTATATTTTAAAATAGAAAAAAGTTTGATGAATTTTAAGTCATCATAACTATGTTGTATTTTGTTTAACATTTGAACTTTCTCCTAAGATTCTGCAGTTTTGGGTACGTGCTCGTGTCTAGGGATTATTTAGAGATTATTAGCTGGGAATCGGGGCTAAGAATTATTCAACAAAATTCTATGATCATCTGTTTCTATTAATTTAAACTTACGGACCACAACCTATTATCACTGAAACCTAATGTATAGCATTCCAAGTCTGTTTAATTATTTTTGATCTTATTATTTATTTATTATATTGAATTTGGTCTCCATTGATAAAGAGTTCAATCATGTTTTTTAATTTTTTTCTAAATGCAACAATGTAACTTTTTTGGTATGTTGAGATTGAAGTTGGTTATAAAATTGTATTATGTAGAATATAAACTGTCATTTTTTTTTTTTATTTGTTAAGCATCTTAATACTAAAGGATAAGTGTAATAGGTTGTGGAGATGGTATGCTAGGCTCTGGGATTGTGTTTCTATTTCAGGAAGGGCATGTAGCAAAGAGTCTAATTTGTTGCAGAAATTTGTTTCTTGTGCAGAATTTGACCTTGATGTTCCCCACAATCCTGACATTATTGAGAGTAAGCCCACAAATGAATCCTGAAATGATGATAAGCTTTAGTTATCGGATGATATGCAGTAATTGCTGTACTATTTTGATTTTAATATTTTTAATTCTAGGAAATATTGAAATGAGTGTTTACTATATGTCATGAGGAGATGCGAATGAGATGAGATTATGGATGTATTACCTAGAACGATCAATTGAGTGGGCTGTACAAAGACTAACTGATGCGTGAGATTTTATTTTGTATATATAAAAGGATCCTGTGTAACCTCGTGTTTAGTGTAGATCAATACATTTTTTTGTTCACATAAAATAGGATATCTACAAGTCATATGTAATACCGATAAAATGTTACAATTACAAAAAAAACAGTAGTTAGAAAAAGATAAAATAATATAACACTATATACAAGATAAAATGATAGAATATTATGTACATAAAGTAGTTATAAAATTAATCCATTTATTAATTTATACGCACACAAATATATATATATATATATATATATATATATATATATATATATATATATATATATATATATATATATTATTGAAAAATATTTCATGATCATGTTTTTTCTCGAAGATTTGGTTAAATGTTATTTTAATAATAATATATAATATATACCCATACCTTTGGTACTTGATTTTTTTTTTTTTTGAATTAGTCTAATTCCTTACATTGTAAAGTTATGATTTTGGTTCTCAATTTAACATGAATGGTGTACATGGCTATCATGATAGTCGATGAGGGACATAAATTTAATGACTTAAAACTAATAGAAAAAAAAAGTTAAGGAATTTACACAAATTTGGGAAACTTTTCGAACTATGAAACCATATTTAACATTTTAAAAAACATCCTAATTAAATTGTGATTTGGATTTTGGTAGTATAAAAAGATTTATTAATGGGTACTAATATTAAAAAAGTTCACTTTTTGAAAGATAATAACTCTCTTTTTCCTGTACAAAAAATAAATTCGTTTTTTCAAAAAACCTAGTCTTGTTGAACCTATTAGGTTTTACTCATCCTTCATTCCAAACGAGTAACTATTTTTGTTTTATTTTCATTCTCTTTCTTTGTGTTCTTTCACCACTAGTTTATTTTTTACTTTTTACATTTTAGGTTTTGGTATGCTTGTATTTTTTAAGGATTTTGGTTCGATACCATTCAAATACTTATAAGTGAACTAAATAAACTCAACGTACATAGTAAAAGTTGTAAATGAAAACTATTCAAAGTTGTAACATGATTTTAAAAATAAAAATATTGTGATGAAATGAGATTAGAAAAGAAAAGTAAACATGTACAAAAGTTTAATAAATGTAATATGTATTTGTCAACATGTACTCCAATAACTGGAGAAAGTTTCAATAAACTACATATGCAGAAAATTTACAACATTTACAAGATTTCAAACCAGAGGGAAAGAGTTTCAAAATCTGAAACTTAACTTTAATCTTTTTCTTTTTTTTTTGTTTCATACATTTAATGAGAATTTTGTTAAAGAATTTTATACCCGAAATCTCTGTACATCTCAAGGGTTATGATATTTGAATGTATCATCCATGGGGTAATATACATACGGTATAAGCTTCCTGACCTAAGTGTACAATCTCAGGCGAGTTGTAATTTGCTTCCGGCACATAGGGCATGAAGATAATGTTGAGCCACACTCCTTGCAAGTCTACATCATAAATACAGGGCAAATAAATTTTATTCGCCGCTAAAAGAAAAAAACTCTAGGGCACTTTGAAATTGGCATTAAACAACTTAACATAGGTTTTATTAAACAGACTTACTGTGTGACCACATCCAAAAGCCATGTCCTTGGGGTTGGTAAGACAAATGGGGCATACCTTGAAAAAAGGAAAACACATTAATCTCGAAGCTTAGTAATCTCTCAACATTAATCTATGCAATAAAAAGTTAAAGAGAAAAGAACAAGGAACATACTGGTTCGATACCAGCTGGAGCTGATGGTTGAACTGATTCCAAATTTGGCATGTGCGGGATAGCCATCCGAGCATTATCATGATCTATTACTTCATTAGGTGGAGGCAGAGGCCTTCTATGCTGACGAAGAACCGACTCTCTACTGGATCAGACGAAATTAAAAGTCAGAGATCATACACTATAACATAGAATTATTATACCTTCTTGAGTTCATGGCTTACTCAGTAAGTTGTATATTTTGAGCTGCCCGGTACTGAAATGGAATTTCCATAAGTGCAGCAAGTGCAAATGCTGCTTCCTTCTTTGATGCTTCAGTGTTCTCGGACATGATTTTTGTGAAATTCACAAACTGAAGGAATAAAAAAGGCAAACAAATTAGACAATCCTTTCATCAATATAAGAAGGGGGAAAAGTAATCCGTGACACTCCAATCCTTCTTATATCTACTCCAATGAAAGCTATGTTAACATAAAAGCAGACAATATTGAATTTTCAGGTGCTATCAAACCTGAAAGTTGTCAAATACTCGCTCAGTAATGTTATCATCAAAGTGCTTCATCTCATCCCATGGTCCATCTCCAACGCCAACCAAAATAATCGAGAGAGGATAGTGACTGATAATCAGAATATCCCACATTTAGGACAGATACACAAAAAACAAAAGGTTACAAAACAAGTTGCTCTACCTTGCACCAATGATGGAACTAATGGTTGCTTCTTCTTGAGGACTAAGCCTTCCATGTGGTGTATCTGGATTTCTGGTAACCTTAAAAAACAAAAACACGTTCTATAAAAACAAAGAGAAGCAGGGAAAACAATTCAATCATAACATGAAAGGAAAAAAAAAAAAAAAAAAAAAGGGAAATTTTTTTGATAAAACCTGTCCATCAGCAATAATGACAAGAACATGATATTGGCCGTTGTTTCTTTCCACAATGTCGATTGCTGCATCGATTACAGGGGCAAATGATGTTGGACCTATAAATTAAGGAAGTCTAATAGTTAAATCCCTTGGAATGTTTCCTCTTGGCTAAATTATGCAAATGGCTATTTATCTTTTATGTTTTATTCAATTTGGTCCCTTATCTATTAAAAGGTTCAGTTTAATTCTTTATGTTTTTTAAAATGATTCAAAATGGTCCATCCATGTTTAAAATTAACTCTCTTAATATACAACCGCCACTGTGATTAAACACACACACACATGCGTTTCTCTTCTCCCTCCCCTGTGTCAAAAAATATCAATTTACACAAAAGTTAAGATTAAAGATATTTTTAAAAAAACTTTCTATCTTAATCCGTGGAAACCCTTTTAAACAAAACTGAAATGACTCACCAAATGTCAAAATGTCAAAAGTGAATAAGGCCTTAAATATGACTATCCTAACTACGTAAATGAGCTCAAGGTTGAAACAAAGAAGAGGCAAGTAAAATTTTAAACTTATGATATGTTTAGTCATATACAATAAATCATAATGCATTTTCCCCCCTTCTCTCTCTGTCTAAAAGTCAAATATTTGTCAGATACTTGTAATAAAATTGAAAAATCTAGTGAGCAGAGAATAGAATGTTGTAAACAAACCTGATAGTTTTAAGTATGGAACAATCTCTCTGTAGCGTGCAAGTACTTCCTCAAAACCATGACAAAATCTATTATCTTGATAAAAACTGAACACATTCTGATCATGTGTAGAAGCTACAACAGTAAATTATCCGGAATCAATAGAAGAGAAAACACAGAACATTTGTCGAAAGTGAGAAAGGGATACTGACCATCACCAAATCCAAAACATGGTATCAGATTGTCTTCATCAAAGGAAGACAAAGTACGACCAATGATGGAGATAGCCTGCTCATATGGATTAGGACTGTTTCCAATGTGATGAAGGCTTTTTCGATGGAACGAGTGCTTGCCTACAATTACCAAGGTGATAATAATGATTTCATATTATAACATACATACATGTATACTTGTATAATAATGATTTCAGATTCCAAAGGAATAACCTGTCCACTCATTGCTTTTGGTGAAGTCAATAGCAAGTATTAAATTTGAAGATTCAAGACCAGCTTCTCTAAGAGCAGAAACAACCTGAAATATATCTCATATTAGCACGATGCTAATACAAATAGAACCATGCAAAATTAGCAGTGCTGACCTGATCCAATGAGCTGAAATGATCAGCTATATATGTGGGTTGCTGCTTTTTCTGACGCCAACTGTTTTCTGAGCTTCTAGCATAAGTAGAGGGTTGATTATAGCTAGTATTCGAATAATCCCCATCATAAGAAGATGATTCATGATAGCTACTATTCTCCAAACTCCCAGCATAATAAGGGGCATGTTGGTAAAAATTATCTTCAGATTCATACATTGACTCTGTATTTCCCATAATTACAGGCCTACTTGCACCAATATTCAGATAAGTAAATAGTAATAGACAATAGAGGTAAAAAGACGGGACTAAATTGAATTAAAGCAAAAACCACAGAACCAGAAACAACAACCGTTCATTGTCAATAGTAAAGTATCATAAGAAAACAAATATCATTGGCATATATTCTGGTGTCCCAGTAACTATTAATTGAATATGTTTTTTTTTTTTTTTTTCCAAATAAAACTTATCACGATTTCCTTCCAATGATTCCCAAATTATAGTCAAATTCTGGTTAAATAACAAAACTTTCCAGCAGACACAACAGCGGTAACGTACATCACTAATTACCAGAAAAATCATTAGTAAAGCGATGAGACAAACAGCACTATAAAACTTAAGCCCTTCTACTGCTAACACCTGAGAATTAGTGAAATTAAATCCAAACGCAAGTTACACTCCTCTTCTGTCTAACCAAGCATACATAACCAGTTCATCATTCACAGGTCAACAATGACTACAATAACTATAACCTATGATCGAAGCTAAAATCACCGACGATTTTCAATAAAGAAAAGAAAAAGAAAAAAGCGCCAGAATCGAGAATTCTAAAACCACAATTGCATCGAATTCACAGCATCGTGAATCAACAAAGCTAGGTTAAAGGTTACGCATAAGTTACGAAGAACTATTGCTATTGCTATGATTAAAGCAAGAAAGAAAAAAGTGAGAATCGATGTTCGAAGTTCACCTTGTGGAACTGCTTTGCGTGGAGTCGAAAGGTTTGTTGATGAGAATGGGTTTGGCGATTAAGTGTTTGAGATTGAGAGAAGAGAAAGTTGGTGATGGCCATTTTGTTGTGTTTGATTAGTATATTAGTAATTTAATTTGGTTAGACTTGGACAGAGTTGGGGGCGTTTCTTATGCGTGCACCCGTTGAAAACTGTTTTCCTCTCACGTTTTTCTTGGCTTAGAGTCAAAACTTTTTGGTCTTTTTATTAATTACTTTATCTACCTCTTTCCTTCTAGACACTTTCCCTTTTCCGTTCCGCCACCCAAATCTCTCCTCTACGAAATAAATCGCAGAAACGTGTTATCTATCTGTTGAGTAAGCTATGATACTTAAATTATTTTAATAATTGATTATGTGAGTGCAATGCAAGATACTAAGAAGTCAGAAAAGAGAAAAGGTGGAACTGCTTCATTTAAAGACATAAGATAAGAAGATTCATGTATTTTCACCAAGTCTATCCACTTATAACGTTATAACTATGAAGATCAGATTTTCCTACAATGTCATCAATGAAAACTAAAACCTTTATGAAACTTAAATTACTTGGAATTTTTTCATATATATTATTTAATGTTCTTGTTGAATGATTGAAGTTTTGGCAAGACTATGCTTTACTTTTGGTATTGTCCTTTTCAACACCAATCTCTAACCAGTTCTTGAAATTCTGCTTTGCAATAAACATTGTAAAGTGTACAGATGGAACTGAACTTGTTATGTAAGTCAAGATTTAGTAGAAAAAAAATTAAATATGTTTTTATACTTTAAATTTAATTGAAAATTGATTTTTTTTTTGAACATTTTAGTTCAATTTAATTTCAAAATTTTAAAACGTGTGGATTTAATTCTCTTGATCAAACCAAATTAATCAAATTTTGTTAAATTTATTTGACATGATAGTTTTTGAGTTGTTTAAACCCTTTAACACATATATGTATTAATATTAATTTAAACGCAATTAAATTTAATAAAATTTGATTAAAAACCTAAATTCACACATTTGTAAAATTAAAACATTAAATTTGTTTTAAAGATTGATTAATTTTAGTTTTCACCAAAAATTAAGGATATAAAATATATTTAACTTAAAAAAACTTTTAGATATTAAGACGATGGAAAATGCACATTTTCTTTTTAATTTAATGCACAAAAACTTAGTTTTCATTTTCACAACGTAGCAATTATTTGAAGTAAAAAATATATAATATCACAATTATATAATTTGAAATAATAAAAAATGTCTTCTATTTTTTTTTTACTTTTTAAAATTTATTGTTTAATAGTTTAATTATTAAAGTTATAGACATAAAATTTATTTATTAAAAGTATATGTGTGAATATTTTTAAAATTTTGAAAATGTTTTAATCTTTAAATTTAATTAATTAATAAAATGATTTAAAATATTAAAAAACAAAACATTCTTACCCAAAGAAAATAAATTTAAAAATAATAAAATCAATCAAATAGATGCACGACAGGAAAAAAAATAAAAATAAAATGAGATGTTGTGTGCTCAAATCACAGATTCCGATAAATTTACAAATCATATTTTTAGATTCCTTTTTTCTCCATAAATAAGGTTTATTCTTTTATTCACCTGCATACTATGCTTAATTGTTTTCAGGTAGAAATTTGGGTTTCTAGGTTTTTATTTTTATTTTTTGTTTTTTTTAAATAAATTAGAATTATAACTTTTGAAATTTAAAAAAAATAGATTTAAGAGTTATTTTTTTCTTTTTTGTAAAAAATTGAATTAGAGATTAAATTTATTTTTTGAAAATAGATTTAATATTGTATTTTTAGTTATTTTAGGTGTTATTTAAAAAAATAAAAAAAAATGAATGTTATTTTTTTTTTTGAATTTGTTGAGTTAAAAGTAAATATAGTATTGTGTATTAAGTTATTTTAGGTGTAATTTGAAAATATAAAAGTAAATTTAATTTTAATTTATTTTTTCAATTTGTTGAGTAATTTTTTTATTATAATAGAGGTAACAAAAGTAAAGACAATTAATGTATAATATTTTAGGTGGTGTTGTACTTTTTTTTAATGTTTATTGAATATTTAAAATTAAAAAAGTATGTGGAAGTCCAAATTTATTTTTTATTTATATTTTTTTACTTTGATTTCTTTATAAGAATTTTATTCATAAAGTGTTATTTTTTTACACAAATAAATAATGTAAAATTTATTGTTATATGGTGAAATAAAATAGTAGCTATTAACTTTAAATATAAAGTTATAATTTATTTTTTTTAAATATCCTAATAAATATTTTCAAATTAGGTGTATAGGACTCGGTATACCAATAAAGGTGATACATCTTTTCATAGTGGCAGAGTGCATCTTAGCCTATTAATATATGCACTGTGAATCAGGGCATGCACTTACCTTTGACAATTCAAGCTAGTAAAAAACATGGCACGGTATCCCAATAAAGTTGATACATCTTGTCATAGTTTCAACATGCATGTGATACCATTAATGATTACATTGTGTATGGCCATGTGTTCACGTATTTGTCAGCTTTTCAAGTGGTCAAATTATGTATCTTTATTGACACACTATCCTAATATCATTGACAAGTCTTGTCATAATGTCAGGGTGCATGTGGGCTATGTATTTAAAATATGCGTCAACTTTTGCAGTGGTGAAATTAAATATCTCCCTTGGCACATTATCCCAATTGAAGTATCTGTTAGCTTTTACAGGGGTGAAATAATAAATTAGCCTTGACACAACCCAATAAAATTCACAAGTCTTGTCATAATGGCAGGGTGCATGTGAGGCCATGTTTTTGAAATATCTTGCAACTTTTACAGTGGTGAAATTAAGTATCTTCCTTGTCATGCTATCCAGCTGAAGGAAGTTAGTTTTATTTAAGGTTGTAGTTCCTTAGTTTGAAAGTTGTGGAGTGTTATAGTACAATAAGTAAAAATGGTTTTCTGTGAGGAGTTGAATGCATATAATTCCTTTAATGTTGTTATTGCTTTCGAAGATGGAAGGTTCTCCTTATGTAGAATTCCAAATGGGGTTACTCTTAACCATATGTGCATCTTAATAAGAAGTCATTTGATGGGACCATTTGAGCCCCCACTAAGCCATTTGTGGTACCATGTCACTCCTGAATTTGTTCAGGAAGGCATTGATGAGTTTCTTTTTGTAAGGAATGTCGAAGTTCTTTAGCATGCAATTCAGTGGCACTCTATGATGGTCCCTACGTTGACATTATCTTTTTATGTGAACTTCATGAAGGTTGAGAAGTGTGACAACTTTGTTTGTATTTAAATTTATTTATATATTTTAACATGGTCTTTAAGATCATTTAACTTGCTGAGTTTATCTTAAGAAATTGTTGTTAGTGATTTACCAACGAAGCATTTGGAATGATTAAGTTTTTCCATTACTCATCTTTGAAATTGTGCTAAAAAGGTTCTCTCTTACAAACACAAAAACACAACCTATTTCACATGTAATAAAATATTAAACTACATTAGTGTCCTTTTAATCACCGTAGTGGTGTCCAGTTCCACACCATGGTCGACACCTGTTTCTGGTGGGGTTCCTCCTTCATTCTTCAGGTCTAGGTTGTGGTTCCTGATCCTCTACTGCTTGATGACCACCATGTGCAGGAGATGATGACGCTTCTACATATGGATTATGGACGTAGTAAACTGAGTCTTGTTGAGGCAGGTCCATATCTCTTAAGAAATTTGGAGTTTGGCAATTTGTACACAACTGTGGTTGTGCAGAAGGTGGTGTTTGAGCATAAGTTGTAAACAAAGTTGGCATGCCTAGTTCTGAGTATGAAGAAATAGAATTCCTTGTTCCGTCCATATATTATTGTGGAGGTGGAGTATTTAATTCATGCATAGTCGCATATGGTTCAGTTGGAGGGATATATGTCGATGTCGATGCATAATGCATTCTAGGATCATTTAACATTTGTGGAACTGACAAACATATACATGAGTTTGAAATATACCAAGACATGTACTCCATTGTGTGCTTGATAACTCAATTTCTATACCTTCATATTGAAGCTTATTGCACTCACTTGCCATTTTAGTTTCCTTTATCTTTCAATCTTAGCTTAAAAATGTGATATTTTAAAGTTGTTTTCAGAAGCTGTAGTATCGCCTGGCGGCATTTATTACCGCCCGACGCATCTTAAAGGACCATTTTTCCACTATCACGTTCCCACCTGGCGCTACCCTGCTGCCGCCAGGCACTGGCGGAAAAACGCTGATTTTTCAGCACTGACCTTTGCTGCTTGTTTTGATCATAACTTTCTCTACAGGTGTCCAAATGAGTTGGTTCTTGTTGTGTTGGATTCTACACTCAAAGAGCTTTAATTGAAGTGGTAGAAAACAATTTTTGGAATTCTGTGCGAGATGCAGTGTACTCTGGAAGATGGCAGCAGTTACAAAGGCAAAAACCACCTCATGTTTTCGTTGAAAATTTGGTGCATTTAGCAAAGCCTTGAAGAAGACCCTTTCTTCACCTAATGGGATTCTTCTTTGCACATGGAATGGCCCAAAAAGGGAGTTGATCTAGGGTTGGCCATCATTGCCACATTAGCAGACAAAACAGAAGAAAATTCTTTGAGGACTGGCAGCACACACACTTAGAAAAGTAGGTTCAACTTTTGCAGCTTTTGGCAGGATTTTGTTGGAAATTTGGAGAGGCAATTTGGGCAGAGTGAAAGTGAACCTAGATGAAATGAAGCATGCGTGAATGCGTAGCTGCAATTCAGTCAAATGAAGCCACGCTCAAACTACTGAGAATGCAGCCCCTACACACACAACACTAATGCTGCTGCTCTTTGAAAAAAAAAATAAAACTAGAAGAATATGGCAGCAGAAAAATTAGAGCTTGCAGCAACATAAATGCATGACTGCAAAATCAGAATTGAGCAATAACAGTGGACCGTAAATGATGCTAAAAATGAATGCAAGATAAGCTTCACACAAGTACAAGTTGATATGCATGAATGAGTGGATCTTAGGTTGTTACAAGTGCAAACTGATCACTGAAAATGGTAAATGATAGCAGATTTGGGACAACAAAAACATGTTAGTTTGAACAAGTTGAGTAAGTTGAGCATTGTTGAATGATGAACACAAGCCACTAACGAAGAAATATTCCTAATGCATGATACCCTCAAAGCAATAAAACAGTGCCATGATCTTCATATTTCAGTCCAGTAAAACCAATCCCAAAATATCAGTCATATAGAATTGTGCAAAAATTAGCATTGTATTGAAAATCCCATAGAACCCCCAAGGAAAAACTCGAGAGCCCCCCTGCTCTCTCTATTCCCCCTTTTTTCCAGATTCCAGCCCCCTCCACTCTGCCCCAATTGCCTCTCTAAATTTCCAACAAAATCTTGCCAAAAGCTGCAAAAGCTGAACCTGCTTTTCTGAGTGTGTGTGCTGCCAGTCCTCACAAAATTTTCTTATGTTTTGTCTGCTGATGTGGCAATGATGGCCAACCCTAGATCAGCTCCCTTTTTGGGCCATTCCATGTGCAAAGAAGAAGCCCATTAGGTGAAGAAAGCGTCTTCTTTAAGGCTTTCCTAAATGCACCAAATTTTCAACAAAAACATGAGGTGGTTTTCGCCTTTTAACTGCTGCCATCTTCCAGAGTACACTACATCTCGCACAGAATTCCAAAAATTGTTTTCTACCACTTCAATTAAAGCTATTTGAGTGTAGAATCCAACGCAACAAGAACCAACTCATTTGGACACCTGTAGAGAAAGTTATGATCAAAACAAGCAGCAAATGTCAGTGTTGAAAAATCAGCATTTTTCCACCAGCGCCTGGCGGTAGCAGGGTAGCGCCAGGTGGGAACGTGACAGTGGAAAAATGGTCCTTTAAGATGCGCCAGGCGGTAATAAATGCCGCCAGGCGATACTACAGCTTCTGAAAACAACTTTAAAATGTCACATTTTTAAGCTAAGATTGAAAGATAAAGGAAACTAAAATGGCAAGTGAGTGCAATAAGCTTCAATATGAAGGTATAGAAATTGAGTTATCAAATACCCCTACACTTAGACTTTTGCACTCCTGGGCAAAACTAAGACTAAACAACCTATAACACCAGACTCATGCAAGCACAAACCCAACCATCAAGAGCTGCGGATCAAAGACTGGAAAATTGGTTGAGTCCGTGGAGACAGCAAAGACATGCAAGAACTAGAGAAGACAAGACTGAGCCAAGAAAAATGTAAACACTGTAAGCACATTGTTTCAAAATTATGAGCAGAGATGTGAGCAAGAAAAGAAAAACTTCATCCATCAAAGTTAGAATCATTCAAACTAGTCAAGAGCATGTTCAAAGCATTACAAACAAGGATCTCAATCACATCAGATCTAGGATCAAAATTGACAAACTCTCACAGCATGTGTATCACTCAATTCTCTCATGTGTTTCTGAAAAATTTTTCACTCAACACCTCATGCAAGCATGCATTGCCATAAGCTTGAAAAACCTCTAATTTCTACCACTCAAATGAATACAACTCAAGATCAAAAGGACTTTTATGTGGCTTGTGATGTGGTCAAGGTGAAGGTGGGATAAAGTGAGAGGTTTAGAGCTAGAAACTAAAGAGAAGTGAGGGAGCAATAAAGAAATGTGAGAAGAATAAGTGCAGATTATATTTCTGCAAAAATTCAACAATTAAACCAGCAAACTCTCTTCTCTTCCTCTTTTTTTTTCCACTTTTCCTTCTTTTTTTCTCCAATTTTATTTTTTGTAATTCAATGCAGACCACCTCTTCTTTTTTTCTTTTTTTTCTTTTTTTTTTCCAGATTTTTCAATCTTTTTCTCATTCATACACCCATCCAAACTCTCATAATGCACCAAAATCAACTTCTGCACCTTTTCCCCCACACTTAGACTTCTCAATAGGGCTCAAAACAGTTCCAAGGTTCCTCACAACACTAAGGTTGGGTTGATCATGGTTTTAAGATTCAAGGCTTGTAATGAGCTGAAATATCACAAAAAAAATAGGTCAATTAGGCTCAAAGTAGGATGCAATGGAGAATAGTGAAAGGAAAGGTTGTTTGGTTAAGTGGATGGTTCACAAAAAATGCCTAGATCCTCTCAAGAGTGTAAACAAACAAGTAGCATAAAAAAGAGTTCAATCAAGTTCTAGATCATATTGCAAGCATGAGTACATCACACAATGAAGAAATTTGGCTCAAAGCTCACTAAGGATATAATTAATCAAATCTGATCCATCATCTAACTCTCATGAGAATCTAACTAAACACAATGCATGAACATGTCCATCAGGTGTGAAAGCTTCTAACTAAGGATGGAGAATCAAAATTATCCACATGTGCTAAAAAAGCCTTTATTTTCATTCAGTGCAACAATGAAGACTAAACGAGGCTCAATTAAAAAACTAACAAACATGCCTAACACAACAAAAACAAAATACCTAATCCTAAACAGAAAACATAAAAACATTAAATGAAAATTGAAACCCCTCCCCCACACTTGAGTCCAACATTGTCCTCAATGTGAGTGAAGGTAAAAAAACTTAATATGATGGTCGTGACAGCTTAGAGGAGTTCATCCCCCTCTCTCATTGGCTCAGTAAGACTGAGCTGTTCAATGTTCTCCTTTGGCCTTGGTGTGTTGTCATGAAAGACTTTGAGTTGCTGGCCATTAACCTTGAATGTACTGCTGGTAGCTTCATCAAAAACTTCGACTGCACCATAAGGGAAGACTTTAGTTATAACATAAGGACCATCCCATTTAGATCGAAGCTTACCAGCCATGAGTTTAAGCTTGGAATTAAACAGGAGCACTTTTTGGCCTTCATAAAACTCCTTCCTCAAGATTTTTTGGTCATGGTATTTCTTCACCTTCTCCTTGTAGATCTTGGAGCTCTCATATGCTTGCAATCGAATTTCTTCTAACTCTTGCAATTGAAGATTTCTTTCTTTCCCAGCTTCCTTCAACTCCAGATTGCATCTCTTCACTGCCCAATAGGCTTTATGCTCAATCTCCACGGGGAGATGACATGCTTTCCCAAAGACTACTCTGAAAGGTGACATGCCTAGGGGTGTCCTATACGTTGTCCTTTGTGCCCACAAGGCTTCATCCAGTAGTTGGCTCCAATTCTTCCTATGTGGTTCCACCAATTTCTGTAGCAGATTTTTCACTTCCCTGTTGAAAACCTCAGCCTGCCCATTGGTTTGGGGGTGATAAGGTGTGGAGGTTTTGTGAGTCACCCCATACTTCAGGAGCAGTGTTGCTATCACTCTATTGCAGAAGTGGCTTCCTTGGTCATTGATGATTGCTTTTGGCACCCAAAATCTGCAAAAAATGTTAGTCTTGAGAAAATCTGCAACAACTTTAAAGTCATTAGTCCTGGTGGCTTTGGCTTCCACCCATCTAGACACATAATCCACAGCTAGAAGAATGTAAGGAAAACCAGCAGAAGGGGGAAAAGGCCCCATAAAATCTATACCCCACACATCAAATACTTCACACACAATTATAGGTTGCTGAGGAATTTCATTTCTCTTTGTAATGTTACCTTCTGCCCTCTGGCATTTCTCACACCCTTTAACAAACCTATATGCATCCTTAAAGATTGTTGGCAAGTAAAATCCACTGTCCAACACTCTTCTTGCAGTCCTTTGAGGCCCAAAATGGCCTCCAGCCGATGTGTCATGGCAATGGTGTAGAATAGCTTCAAACTCACCATTAAGGACACACCTTCTTATCACTTGATCACTGCAGAACTTCCAAAGGTAGGGGTCATCCCAAACAAAATGCTTTACATATGCTTTTAACTTGTCAACTTGAGCTCTAGATGCATGATAAGGCAAAATGTTAGTAGCCAAATAGTTCACAAGATCAGCATACCATGGAATAGAATTACAAGAATGTAAAAAATATAAAAGTGAGTCAGGAAAATCATCACAGATTGGCATTGTGTTGTGTGTGCCCTCAATTCTGCTGAAATGGTCAGCAACTTGATTCAAGACTCCACTCCTATCTTTGATTTCCAAATCAAATTCTTGTAGGAGGAGCATCCATTTGATCAATCTTGGTTTGGCATCAAATTTCTTGAGTAAATACTTTAGAGCAGCATGGTCGGTAAAGACAATGATTTTGGAACCCACCAAGTATGATTTGAACTTGTCCAATGCAAAAACAATGGCAAGCAACTCCTTTTCTGTTCTGGTGTAGTTGCTCTGTGCAGGATCCAATGTTCTTGAGGCATAAGCTATGACATAAGGAAATTTTTCCTTTCTTTGTGATAGAATAACACTTGGTGCGTAGTCAGACGCATCACACATGGGGGTTGCAAAATAGGTGTTGTAGTGAGTCTTCTCTTTAATTCATCAAATGCCTTCTTGCATGGCTCATCAAACTCAAAGGGTGTATCCTTTTGTAGCAACTTGGATAGTGGTAATGCAATGTTGCTGAAGTTCTGGATGAATCTCCTATAGAAACCTGCATGTCTAAGAAAGGAACCAATCTCCCTCACAGTGGAGGGGTAAGGTAGAGAAGTAATCACATCAATCTTGGCCCTATCTACTTGAATGCCTCTATCAGATATGAGATGGCCTAAGACTATTCCTTCACTCACCATGAAATGACATTTTTCATAATTTAAAACCAAGTTAGTCTCAATGCATCTCTGCAAGACTCTATCTAATGATGCAAACACTTAGCATATGAGGTGCCAAACACAGTAAAATCATCCATAAAGACTTCCATGCAACACTCAATCAAGTAAGAGAAAATGCTTAACATGCACCTCTGAAAAGTAGCAGGTGCGTTGCATAAGCCAAATGGCATCCTGGTGTATGCAAATGTTTCAAAAGGGCATGTGAAAGTAGTTTTATGTTGATCCTCAGGTGCAATATGTATTTGCATATAACCAGAAAAACCATCTAGGAAGCAATAATGTGTCTTACCAGCCAACCTTTCTATGACTTGATCAATGAATGGGAGAGGAAAATGGTCCTTCTTAGTGGCTTGGTTAAGCTTCCTATAGTCTATGCAACTCTCCATTTGTTGGCAACTCTCGTTGGAATCAAACTATCATCCTTGCTTTGCACCACAACAATTCGTGATTTCTTTGGCACCACTTGGATTGGAGAAACCCATGTGCTATCTGATATGGGATAGATGATGCCAACTTTCAATAGCTTGGACACCTCCTCCTTTACCACATTCAAGATTGTAGGGTTAAGCCTCCTTTGTGGTTGCCTCACAGGCTTCCAATCATCTTCTAGCAGGATCCTGTGCATACAAGCAGCTGGACTAATCCATGGAATGTCATCTAATGACCAGCCAATAGCTTTCTTGTTCTTTCTCAACACTTGCAGTAATTCATTTTCTTGCTCATCCAAGAGGTTGTTAGCTATAATCACAGGAAACCTTTCCTCCTCATCCAAATAAGCATACTTTAGATTTTCTGGCATAGATTTCAACTCCATTTTTTATTGTTGCTTACATGTCTTTTGCTCTAATGCTGCTTGTTGTGAAACATTGACCTCAATGTCAGTTTCTGCAAAACAACTAGAAAGGGAGGTTGTAACAACAAATATCTTAGTGCAAGCAGCACAAGTGCTGTCAGTGCAAGAACAATCTGTGATTATGCCTAAGTCTATATCAAAAAGATCAACAAATTCAGAAAGCGATAAATCAAAATCAACATCTAAAATGAAATCAACTCCTAAATCTATGTTTGTACAAAAGTCAGCAACTGGTCCAGGTTTCACAGCCTCACACATGAAAACTGGATGCTCATATAGAATAGAGTGACCCTCTATTGGATAATTCATAGCTTCAAAGATGTTGAACTGCACTACATCATCTCCAAACTCCATAGACATAGTACCAGAGTACACATCTATTTTGGTTTTTGCAGTCATTAGGAAGGGTCTTCCCAAGATCAAAGTGGATTGGTGCATGGCTCGATCATCCTGCATATCAAGAATGTAGAAGTCAGCTGGAAAAATCAATCTATTTAGTTTTACCAACACATCTTCAAGGACTCCTAAAGGTTCAACTGTGCTTTTGTTTGCTAGTTGAATCACCAAATTGGTTGGCTTCAATCTACCCAGGTTAAGCATCCTATACACAGATTCTAGCATCACATTGATTGAAGCTCCCAAGTCCACCAGAGCATTAGTTATGGTTAGCTCTCCAATAGTACAAGGGATGGTGAAATGCCCTGGATCTTCACACTTTTGAGGCAACCCGGGTTGTGACAATGATGAAACTATTTGGAGATGCCTCTTGCGAAGATTTCTCTTATAAGTGCACAACTACTTGAGAAAGTTTGCATACTTTGAAATTTGCTTGATTGCATCCTGCAGGGGAATGTTGATCTCCACCTTCTTGAACATGTCCATCAACACTTTCTCATCCTCCAACTTCTTGGAATTTGTAGCAGCTTTGGAAGGAAAAGGTAGTGGCATTGTGGTGTTTGCTGTGGTGGTTGTTGCTGCACTTCTTGACCAACTGATTTTCCTTTATCTTTGTTTTGAGTGACTTCTTGTAACTCCTTGCCACTCCTCAATGTAATGGCACTCATTGTTATGTGGATTCAACATAGGCTGGGATGGCAACTTTCCAAACCCTTGTTGCTTCACCTCATTCATTTCAGTTGCTAACTGGCCAAGCTGGGTCTTTAGGTCTTGTATGGTTGCTGTCACATTTTGCTCAATCTGTGCAGACATCCTTTCTGCCATTTGAATAACCATCATGTCAGCTATTTGCTTTACCAAATCTATAATCACAACTGTTGCATTGCCTTGAGGTTGTGTTGGGGTAGGCAAAGGTGTTGCTGCATTGTTCCTCAATGGTGGAGGAATGTATCGTTGCTGCTGTTGTGGATATTGATTGGCTTGTGGCTGAAATTGATGTTGTTGAGGTGGAGGGAATGGCCCTCTTAGCGGTTGTGTTTGTGTTGGTCCATACCTCAAATTTGGATGATCTCTCTAACCAGGATTGTAGGTATTGGAATATGGGTTGTATTGCTGGTTTTGTTGAGATCTAAAAGTGTTAGATTATGCAGGGGCTGGTTCTTGCAGCTGTGGACACACATCAGTGAAATGATCAGTAGCACAAATCCCACATAGTCTCTGTTGAGTTTGTTGGGTCTGATTGGTTTGTTGGCCTATTGCTAGCTGCCTCACCATGGAAGGTAACTCATTTAACTTGTTCTCCAACCTTAAATGCCCAGTTACATCCACATTGTGAGTTTGCACCTCATGTACAGCTTTTCCAAGATTTCTTACACCAAACTGCTGTGAGTTTGTAGCCATATTGGAAATTAGATTTCTTGCTGTAGAAGGGGTTTTATCCATCAAGGTGCCTCCACTAGATGCATCCACCATGTTTCTATCCATGGGCAGCAAACCTTCATAGAAATACTGAATCAATAATTGCTCTGTGATCTGGTGGTTTGGGCATGATGAGCATAACTTGTTAAACCTCTCCCAATACTCATATAGGGACTCTCCCTGCAGCTGTCTCAATAAGCTCATAACATTGGCACCGTCCCCGACAACGGCGCCAATTTGGTAGACAGCTCTTGTCGCCTAAACTTCCCAAACAAACTGAATTAATCACCCTTTAGTAATGCAATATAAGGATCAACTCAGGTCAGTCTAAGGACGGAGCCAATGCAATGAGTAGATTGAATGCTAAATACATGTTTTTAGGAGATTTTTTTAAGCATAAAAGGTAGATAATGAAACTAAAATAAAAGCAATTAAAAAGTACTAAACTAAGAAAACTAAATTCATTTCAAATACTAGACTGTTACACATTTAATTCAAACAAAAAGAAATAACTCAAGGCTAAAGATTAACTCCACAAACTAAACTAATCTACAGTGCTGAAGTGGCCCAAGCATCGGTAATCCATTCAACATTAGCTCACGCCGGTTTTTCATACCTCTATCCATTGCGCATGTATAGTAACCTAGTTCTCATCTTGTCTCCCCCTCATGTCTATTTTATGTAGATGATCAAGGTTGTTGGGTTGTTTAGGGATCTCTTGTGATAACCGAAATTGTAACTTTACCCTGTCTGACTGGTGCCATTAAACAATGGCAAAACAAATTAAAGTTGTGCATGACGTCCATATTGCTTGGTCCCGATATGCTTCAACGTCAATAATAGAGTCCAAACCCTCAAAAGGAACCCAAATAAACTACAACATAATTGAAAATGTTAGTAAATTATTTAGCTTATGTTTATCGCTATACAAATGTAAAATGTCACCTAATTCTGTTGCATGTGGTTTATCCTTGCGCGATATCAGTCTAAATCATTGTGTGAGACATTTCTGTAGTCCAGACCGTCGCTCCATTAGCAAACTAACGGGAAAGTTGGTCGAACTCTTGAAATGGGTGTAATAAAGGGCATCTGAAACCATGCCCATAACTGTAATGACGAAACACATCCACCCTATACAACACAGCCAGACATGCTAAACCCTAACTATATCTCCTGGTTCTTCGAAGATTAGTCAAATAGTTCAAGTACATTAAATGTACTTTATTCCTAGTCTTATCAGGCATTAATACCCTTCCAATAAGTCTTAATATATAAGCTTTGAGATGTGCATGAATGACCTCAATATTGGAATTTTCATCTATAGACAACAAATTTTCCCTTAACCATTTTTGATCATAGAACCGACAATGGATTCCCCCTTAACCGGTGTGATACCTAACAAGGTATCACATATCTCGTCCCAATCTAACATAGTTGGACCAATGATAGGGGGTCCATCGACACAAAGCCCCAATTGGAGTGACACATTTTGCAAGGTTATGGTGCATTCTCCAGTCGGCAAATGAAATGTGTGTGTTTCAGGCCTCCACCTTTCTACCAAGGCAGTCACTAAACCATGGTCAACCTTTAGATGTCTCAATTTAGCCACACCATCAAAACCGGCATCCTGTAGTACAAGCACAATACTTGAATGTGGTTCAGACATATAGTGACAGTAAGACGACACAATGCTCCTTTTCGCGTCCTAAAAAACCAAGTAACCTATGTGATTATATAAAAACTTAGGTGTGTTAATAATAAATGAAGTTCACATACCCGAGAAGCAATGTATGCAGCCCTGTGCTCTTGTTGTCTCCATAGCAACATTTTGTTATCTCTATCTAGGTTTGAGTCAATACCAACAATTTAAAACAACAACTTTTAACCTTTATAGACGATGCAAGACTTAAGCAGGGAAATGTTAGTCGTTGGATTATTGAAACCAATGTCAACCCTTAGATTGAGGTTGGTGCATTGTCATGTTAGGGGTTGTAACATCCCGACTAGATATTACGGATTTAAATAAATAAAATAAAGAAATAAATAATTAACTTCATTTACTGCAAAACCTTTCCTAAAACCGTGGGAAATTAAAACTTTGTTACAATATAAAGTATCTCAATTCATAATTTATAAAATTCCAGTATATATAAAAACATACTCAGTTAATACAAATGTTTACAAAATCCTTAAAATACATAAATAGAAAAACTCTGGTAAAAATCTTCTCCCAAACTAGTCTTAGTCCGGCTCTAAGCCTCACCAGATCCACCTGCAACATCATCTGCTCACGTGTAGCACATACATGATCATCGCCAAATACAAGTAGATAGGGTGAGCTAACAATAAAATAATCATATATAGAACATATATATATATATATATATATATATATATATATATAAAAATAAAAATAAATATAATCACACCAAAGGAATTCCATCCTTTCATTCCATACAACATGGCCACCATCATGTTTACCGTGTTCTACATCTTCTGATGAGTATCTCAAGATGTCTTGCTGCCACATCTATCGGCCACAACCGATAGAGCACGTGCGGGAAACCATGCTACGTATCACACACCATAAGGCCAAGTGGAATTACCAATACGAACATAGCTCGTAACATCCAAAGACTACCAAACTCGTCAGCTAATTACTGAGGAGGGCAATCTATTTGGACCCATCCGTGTAGGCCACAAATAGCACACTCACACTAGCAACACTCATCAACCTAAGCCACAACTTAAGAGTTCCTCGTGTTCATCCGCCATCTCGAGCCATAACTCAAGGAATACCACATGCTTAACCCCTATCCCGAGCCACAACTCAAGGGATACATTCTGAGCCACAACTCAAGGAACATCAGCAAGCCGGCCTTCGAGACATCATCAAAGCCTTGTAGACCACGCACATCCAAAGCAAGCCAAACATCTTTGTCTTACCAACATCACCTGGCGCTACTCACAAGTCGCCAGGCGCACCATGCTTCCAGACCGCCTGGCAGGGGACACGTGCCGCTAGGCGCCAAGCGCCTCTGATGCTACTGTTTCAGCAAGTATCACTTGGCGGAACAACCCGTACCTCCAAACGCCACACACTTTAATACTCTACTAGTTTTATAGCTATCGCCTGGCGGTCAAACACCACCGCCAGGCGCTACACCAATACTTGTGTAGTACTAGTTTTTAAGCACCTAGAACAAAGTAAAATCAATCCTACTCTTATAATTATGCATATCCACAATCAAGAATATAGGCTTCCATAAATCAACATGACTCACATGCATAATGTCAACCTAGATGGCTTCATCATACGCATACACAAGTATCACCATATATCATATGCATCAATCCCCTTCCATAACTTAGATGGTTTTACGAATACTGCGCAAACCATAAAACCAGCGTCGGGTGGTTCTTGTTTCGTGAAAATACGAAAAACATCATTTTTCGTGAATCAGAACACCACGCATCTTTAGTATGGCGCCTAGCGGTAACCAAGGTGCCGCCAGGCGGTAACCAAGGTACCGCCAGACGGTTCCTGCTGTTCCAGGAACCCCAACATTTGTCCTACACCTGTGAACCTTAACCCATTCACAACAACTCTGATTTCCATCAATTTATGACTCCATAGAATACTATTCCAGCTTTTAGGATCATGATTCATCCCTAACACTTCCCATACACAAATTCATTCACATTTTCTGTTTAGATTATTGCCACTATAGAAATCCCCAATTCTTCTACCTTAAGATAACCTTCCTGCGATTTTCATCTCAATTAACCCCCAATTCCATGAATTTCAAGGCAATTACGATGTTTAATCATTAATAACCATTAAAATGTGGTTTCTTCTCGATCAGAAACCTCCCAAAACATGAAAAACATCCAAATAGAGTCAATTCAACTCGCGTCGCCTGGCGGATGTTCATCACCGCCAGGCAGTTCATTAGGAAACCCAAAAACTGGGTGTGCAATCACGTGCCGCCTGGCGGCAAGGCTCGTGCCCCAAGGCAGTTCCCTCTCTAGAACCCAAAACAACCCAAAAAAAAAAAGATGCGTCATCTGGTGGTGGTTCATTACCCGCCAGGCGGTTTCTAGAAATTCCAAAAAACACAATAGTACACGAGATAACAGAGTCTATGCATTCAATTTAGCATACATTTCATGCAATTATCAACACGAAAACAAAAGGTATGATTCAGCTCCCCTAACCTGATTTTCCTTAGCTTAATTTGGACTTTTTGTGAGTTCCCTCTTGATCACCAATGCCTTCCTCTGCTTCTATCTCAATGCAGCTCCTTGCTTCATTCAATCCTCACAGCACACTCTCAATTTCGTATTCCTCTGATTATGCAACAATAACAACCACTAAACAAAGCCCCCTTGGCTGCTCCTAAGGCTGCTAGGGTTTTCATGCCCCTTCACATTCATGCCAAAGGGAATTTTTGCAAAAAATAAGAAAGCTTAATATGGTCCTACCAAAGTTTAAACCCATGACCATACCAATTCCAAATCAATGCACAACCATTCAACCAATTCATGTTTCGTGATAATTCACATAATTCTATAATTATGTTATCACTCAACATGATCAAGCATATTGTTAAAATAATAATAAAACAATTAATACATAAATGGCATACATAGGACTCAAACCTTAGTCCTCTCACACAATTAAGTACTCTCAACCATTTGAGCTAGTACTTTTCCACACCATACAAGTCAGAATTAAATGTCATAAAGGCTCTCACTACCCGCATTTATTAATTATTTAACTAATTAATTAATTAATTTTCACGAGTCTTACATTCCCCCCACCTTAAAAATTTTCACGAAAATAGGACTTACCAAGAAATAGGTGGGGATAAGACTTCTTCATGAGGTCTTCCACCATCCATGTCATCTCCTGGGTCACCTCCTCCTAGAGAACCTTCACAGTTTGTATCTCTTTCCCTCTGAGTTGCTTGATTTGAGAATCCAAGATTTTCACTGGTCTTATTCCCAACGTTAAGGGTTCTCGCACCTAAACGTCCTCCTTTTCTAACACGTGCATTGAACTTGCAACATACTTCCTCAATTGTGACACATGAAAACCATTTAGTAAGTTTATCCGATGCTGTGAAAAAGAAATCTTGTATGCTGCTGCACCTATCCTCCTCGTGATCTGGTATCGTTCGATGAATTTCAGAGAAAGCTTCCTGATTTTAATCGCTCTTCCAATGCCAATAGTTGGAGTAATGCTAAGAATCCCATGCTCTCCAGCCTCACACTCCAATGTCCTTCTCCTCTTACCTGCATATATCTTCTGTTTGTTCTATGACGCACACATCCAATCCTGGATTAAATAACCTTCAATTTTGTCGACTGTAGCAACTCAGTCCAATAGTCACTAACGCCCAATCTTGATACCCATACCAATACATTTTTCCTCTCTTACCATACAATGCCCCTTACAGTACCACTCTTGCCTTGGTCAATACTTCACTTGTATAGTTTAACTCTCTGACTTCTCCTTAGCGATCCACTAAGTCTTGTAATCCTTTTGGTGTTTACATTGATTCCTTATCATTATGTCTTCGAGATCTTGTTTCACCCACTTCTCTTTCTTCTCCTGTTCATTTCGGCTTTTTAAACTATGTGCTCGTCCTTACCCGAACATACTCTGGGATGGTTTTAACATATCACTACCTCCCTTGCAAGATCTATCACTTGTTATTCTGACGATTTCACTGAGTCTACACCGCTACCTCTCCTATAACTCCTCCATTAGAAACGATTTCACTTAGTAGAAACTATCCCATTAGAAACAATTTCTCTTGGTTCTGCTTCACATATCAACGTTGTAGTGAACCCTCTCGCTCATAGATGGAAATTTTAGCACCTACTCCGGAAACGCGTCTAAGAGATCTTTCACAACTGCAATCCCTTGCCTTTATATTTCATCCATCCTTTTTAGCCGACTCAGATTGTCATGACATTATGCCCCGTTCTCTCCTCTTGATCAACAAATTGTACTCCACGGTCGATTTATCTCATCAGAATGATGGTGATTTTAAAGCTTATATGATGGTGACTAAACGGTGCAACAAAATAGTTTGTTGGAAATAGTCTTCACAAAAAATATATAAAACAAAAACACAACAACAATCATACTAATTTGGGGACCAATGTCCAAATAAGTGGGGAGTTGGGTTAGGGTTTTTGTACACATTGTTCACAATTTGCAAATTATGAATGACCATGTTCTTTGTACCCAATGTGGAGAAAAAAAAATGTAATTCTGGTCTTTATGAACAAAATTAAAGTCAATTGGTATCAGTCTTAACGAAGAAATATATGGCACCACTATTGACTCATATGTCGGGAGGCATGTGGAAATAAGTGGGAAGTTGTGTTGGATTTTTTGTAGAAATTGTGGACACTTTTGTAACTTATACACAAAATGTTTTATGTAGACAATATGGATAAAAGATTACATTGCGTCCTTATCAACAACAAAATACTTCATTGGAGTCAGTCTTTAAAAAAAAACATGATAAAACAACAATAACAAACATGTGGGGAGCAATATGCAAATTAGTGGGGAGTTGCAATGAAGTTTTTGCCCACAAAACAAGTACTTAGTAGAAAAAAAAGGCTGAAAAATTGAGTCAAAATTTGAACTTTTTGGATTTTATTTGTTGTCTTAATGATTTCATAGAAATCATATATAAACTCAATTCTATAGTATTTCATGCAATAAAACTAATGGCATAAGTTTCGAATACAAATATATATATATATATATATATATATATATATATATATATATATATATATATATATATATATATTCAGGTTTAGATAAAGTGCCCACATAATAGGTACTTAGTAGTTTAAAAGGCTGAAAAATGAAGTCAAGATCATGACTTTTTGCATTTTATTCCAGAAACGCAAACTTACGCAATATTGGCAAAGTCAAGACGTCTCACGCATTTCATACATCACATACTCATATAATTAAAAGCAAAACGCAAAGTAGAACTCCCCTAACCTGGAAATTGAAACATCCCAATTAGGATGTCATGAACAGTTGTGAAACATGCACTTCATACAAAACCACGAGAATAATAAATACATAAGTAAAACTTCAATAATATTTCAATCACGTAATTCAAAATTAAGTTGTCCAGGAGGTTTAAAATACCAACAGTAAATAATTAAAAAAAAATTACATCATTTTTCTCATTTAACTTAAAATCAAACAAGAAAATAAACTTCGGGTTCTTTCTACACTCGCATCAATCTACTTTCGGTCGGAAACACCTACATTATCACCTGCTCCCTATAACACACACGTCATACGACCATCGCATACACCACAACACACAAAACAGGGTGAGCTAATTGTAGACAATTGTTGTATATAAGGATATAACAGAAAAAACAACACAAATAATATACACATCATTATATCAAACGAATAAGATATTTCGAAGTGGTAATCGCTACCACTCTCCAATTGTTGTCACCTGCCTCCAGCCACAAGAACTCATTCCTTAGAACCATTTGATTTGAGTCGTCCTGCCCTCGAGGCAAGGACCTATTTCCCCTGTCCTCAAGGACTTACGAGTAAAAACTTCGGTGAATTGCTCACCGGGCATTATACTCAACTTTGAGGCAGAACTAAGGGTGAAACATATTTTCCCTCTCCACTGCCTCATGCAGGTGAGATAGTACAACACTCGAACCTATCCTCTACCATTGTCTCACATAGGCGAAGAGGACCCCTTTCCATTGTCTCACTCAGGCGAAAGAGTCACTACTGATGTCTAGGTAAGATGAGAAAACCTTTTCCACGAGTTATTCCATATTTCTTTCTTCTCAAACTCAACCAAGCATTCAACGCACACAGTTAACTCCAAAACCAAACGATAATAGGGACCACTCAGAATTATATTTTTTTTATATATAAATAATTATACATGTTTGTTCTTTATTTTAATCTCTCTTTTTTAACACCACGATACAACACTACACTACAACTTCGTAAAACATAAAAAAAAATGCCATGCCGCCAAACTAGAATTTATTATACTTTGGTTAAAATACTCCGTTGGTCCTCGTTTTAGTTCAGAAATTTCAAATTGGTCCTCGTATTTTAATTGGTCTCAATTTCGTCCTCGTTTTTGTAATTCAGTATTAAATCAGGGCAATCGTTAACTGTTGGCAAACGGCGTTTATATGTGATGATGTGGCTGTAATGTTCAATCTTACGTGTCAATGAGTTGTGGTTGGCACCTTAAACAACCATTGTTGTCTTCTCTTTTAAGAAGGTAATATTGGGAGAGGGTAAGTGTTTGAAT
>Ga0214543_1000756_pt1 | contig 57688 bp, 16 predicted proteins | sample CNSS2metaG_FD_160094 | JGI IMG/M metagenome (GOLD analysis project Ga0214543, IMG submission 160094) | Root nodule microbial communities from cowpea collected in UCLA plant growth center, Los Angeles, California, USA - CNSS2 | ecosystem: Host-associated > Plants > Roots > Nodule | place: USA...
ATATATAGCTATCAAAACGGATAACCCGGTTCGATTCGACTCGACCCATCACGAGTTGATAATTTAGTGCACCAATCCAATCCGGCTCATTTTTTAGTGAGTCAAAAAAATTCGAACCCGACCCGGCCCACCACAGGTTGGCGGGTTAAACGGGTTGGCTCACGGGTTCACTTAATTAAATAAAATATTATTTTTTTATTTTTTTCAGTCAAAACTAAATTTTAATTCTAATAAAATCTAAATAAACTTTAATATAATCCAAATACAAACCAAAATAAAAAAAAAAATACAAATTATTTATGTGTTTATAACCCAAATATAAACCCAACTTAATAAAAATAAATAAAAACACTTGTGTGACCCTTTTATCTGCGGGTTGGTGAGTCAACCCGACTCATCACGGGTTCAACCCAGATGAACCGGGTTCTAGATGAGCCGGGTCAAATATCAACCCGTATTGGAATTTGTAAAAAAATTTCAACCCAACCCGACCCGAACCCGTGGTGAGTCAGGTTGACTCGCGGGTTCCAACCCATTTTGACACACACACACACACACACACACACACACATACACACACACACACACACATATATATATATATATATATATATATATATACATACATATATATATGATACTGGTAATAGAGCTGTCAAAACGGGTTATCCCACTCAACCCACCACGTGTTGATGATTTAGTGAACCAACCCAACTCGGCTCACTTTTTAGCGAGCCAAACAAATTCGAACCCGGTCCGATCCCACCACGAGTTGGCGGGTTAAACGGGTTGGCTCATGGGTTCACTTAATTAAAAAAATACATTTATTTTAAGTCAAAACTAAATTATAATTCTAATTAAAATCTAAATAAACTTTAATACAATCGAAATACAAACCAAAATAAAAAAAAAATACAAATTATTTATGTGTTGGTTAAAAAAAAACTCAACATGACCCAAATGTAAAACTCAACTTAATAATAAACACTTGTGTAACCATTTTATCTACACCAACCCCGACTCACAACAGGCTCAACCCGGATGAGCCGAGTTCTAAATGAGTCAGGTCAAAAATCAACCCGTATTAAAATTTATAAAAAAATTTCAACACAACCCGACCCGAACCCGTGGTGAGCCGGGTTGGCTCGCGGGTTTCAACCCATTTTGACAGCTATAACCGTTAATAATATCATACCATTTAATAATAATAATGGATTATATTAATATTAATAATAATAATAATATCAATATTACTAAAATTTTATATATTTTTTTTTCTAAATTTATAAAAATTAAAACTAAATTAAAGATAATCTTACAATTTATTATTAAAATAATTAATATGAAATTTGTTTTTCGGTAACATCAATCAACGTTAAAAAAGAAATCAAATATATTAGTATTTTTTTTTCTAGAAAGTAGCCTATTATTTTATTGACTTCTTAATCTACAAATTACATAGTATTTATGAATATTATTATTGGCATGATTTTTATGATTTGTGGATCTAATAATATAAATACATATTTTCATTTTCATTAGATTATCTAATCATAATAATGTATCGTAAATATTATTTATTTAAAAATTATATGGTGTTATTTTATATGAAGTATATTTTATTGTATATGTAATATATATTATAGGAAGTACTTTATTAATTTTTTTTGTTATTTTTTTAAGAGTTTTAATTGATCAATAATTTTTTTAGATAACTATTTTTATAAAATTATAAAATTTGTAAATATTTTGTTGTAATTATTTAAAAAAAAATGTTTTGTACAAATACTTTAAAAAAATTTTGAAAATTATTATGTACAAATATTTTGCAAAAAATTATTGATAATGATTCCTACAAATTATTTTTCGTAAAAAAATCTATAAAATTTTTCTAAAGAATCTTTAAAATAAAATTGACAAAAAATATATATATATATATATATATATATATATATATATATATATATATATTAGTAATGATATTGTATTAATATTTTATTTAAGAAATTAGACTATTATTTTTTTGACTTTTATAGATCAAACTGATAATATAAATACATATTTTCGTTAGATTATCGATTCATGATAAATATATGTAATAGTGAAATTATAATGTTTATTTACTTATAATATATTTAATTACAACAAGTCATTATAGGTAACGTAACAATATTGAAAAGATAGTCTCCCTAGTTTAGAATATATTCTGTACTATTCAACATTTTTGTTTTATTTTTTATTGTATTTTAAAATTAAAAAACCTTATAATAATTAATAGATAAACGGTGCATGTTTAATATTTGTATTTTACTCTTAATTATTATTATTTTCTTAAAATATAACGAAGCATTTTTTTTTCACTTGTAATTTATAATAGAATTACATGTTTTTATTCAAGTTAATTTTAAATATTGTTATGGCTTTTAATTCATATTCATATTTAAACTAAAAAAAATATTGTAAGATAAAATGTTACATAAAAATTAAAAAAAATGAATTAAAGAAACCACAGACTATAAAAAATATTAGTTGTTCCTTTACTATGATAAGATATTATATTAAAGATATTCTATTTTATGTATCATTATAAATATTTTTATTGCAATATATCAGATACTCACGAATATTTTTTTTCCTTCACAAAATCAATCTCGCCAATATTTTTAGAACGAATCATATTTTTAAAGTAAAAATTAATAATTATAAAGAGTAATATAAAATACTTTTTATTATTAATATTTCTATTTTAAATATACATTTTTGTTGTATATATACTTATATATTCGAGAGAATTTTTTTTACAATAATCATTTTGTATAATTAGAAACTAGATAAAACATAAGGGAATATAAACTCATTTTTAAAGATAAAAAACTATAAAATATTAATAATTAATGTAATATGATTTAACATAATAGTAATTTTTCCATCATTTTGGATGCAGAAATATTTATATGGTACAATTATGCAAACTATTATTGTCACTGAGTATTTTTAAATATATTTTGAAAAGTAATTACGTATTATTGTTATTATTATTATGTATTTTTTTTTCAACTTGTTGCTTGATTTTTTTAATGTTAAAAAATTATAAAAGGAAATATAAATATTTTATGTAATTTATTATAAATAAAATCTTTGTATTTATTTTATACGTAATATTTTATTATAAATAGTTATTTTTTGGTTTTAAAAGTAATGAAATTTGAAAAAAAGTTGAATGAAAAAAAATGATTAAATGTAAAAAAAGTCATTTAAAGAATATAACCGATCTATAGTTATTTGATAAAAAACAAACTTAAAAAAATATTGTGGATATGAACATGAGAAATCTTTCTCTATATAGTGGTACAAAATATAAATAAATTAGATTATATTAATATGATTATAAAAATAAATATGAATATTTTTTGTTATTTTATTATAAATAGTTTTTATTTATTGGATTGAATATGTTTTTTGTTCTTTAACTTTTGAAAATTAAAACTAAATTTTTTTTGAAACTTTGATTCAATTTATTCTTCTAACTTCATATATCATGGATTTAGTTTTTTTTACCAAATTTGGTTACGTTTATTTGACATTTCAAATGTGATTCATGATTTAAAACTTTTATACTGTTGTTGACACCTTTCCTCTTTAATATTAACTTAAAAATATGTTCGAAAAGTCAAGTAAACTTAATAAAAATTTGATTAAAAAAATTAAATTTATGCATATTTAAAGATAAAAGACTAAATTGATCCAAAAAATTTCAAAATTAAGGAAAAGAATATTTTTATTTATTTTGTAAGTAATGTTTTATTATAAATATCTATTTTTGTTTCAAAAATAATTAAATTTCGGAAAATTTGAATTAAGAAAATGATTAAAAAAAGTCATTTAAAGAATAAACAGATAAATAGTTAGTTAATAAAAAATAAACTTAAAAAATTATAGATATGTATAAATTATAAAATAAATATTTTATCACGAGAGATGATATATTATTTTTCATTTTTAAAATATTGTTGATTAATATATCATTATCTTTTCTTTACAAAATCGATAATCCATATTAATTACATTAAAAAATAAAAGATGAAAATTAAGAGATAAGAGTAAAAACATAATTTTTCTTCTTTTACTTAACGTTAGTTTCAGTGGCCCATCATGGCCCGTAAAATTTTTCTTTTGTCTACGTTCTTTTTGGTTTGGTGAACTTTAATAGAGACTGAATTTGATTTAAATTTAAATATGTTTTTTTATTCATGAAACATGGCCATATTTTATTTTTGGCTATTATAATTTATCTTTTTTCTTTTACTCCTTATTTAACTTTAGAATCTCCAAAATATTTATAATTTGTGTTTTTTCTTTACGACACATAGATTACTTGTATATTCTCTTTATTAGTTTATTTCTTCAAAATGAAAAGAATATTATAAAACCAAGATAAATAAATATTTTACAGATTAAAAAAATAACAAGAACCAAAATCAAAAAATAAATTTTCAGGATAAGAAGCAAAATACAGCTAAAATTTCAAAACTAAAAATAAAATTACTCAATTGACCTAGTTTATAAAAATATTAAAAAAGATGACAAGCCATATTTCATTAATTTAAAATCATTAGCAAATTAAAAATAAGAAGGTACATAAAAAATTAAAATATTTTACACCTTTTTTATTTCAAAAAGAACACACGTGTTACATTTTATTACAACTTGGATTTTAATATAAAAAAAAACACTAAACTGGCATTTAAAATGGCTTGGAAAATGGCTTTTTATGCAGAAGAAGAGGTTAATGAATGACATTATCAGAGTCTTCACCTCCCTCGTGAAAGGTTGCTATGGCTTCCTTCAAGTTCAAGCCAAAGCTATCTCATTGAGTCACATCACAACTTCACTTCAAACCATTTTTCTGAATCTGTAACGTTGTGGATTCTCACTTTATTAACATTTTTTAGTATAGTTGAATACTGCTTAAGATTACTGCACCAAATACACCAACATTTCATTGTGTTCAAACCAAATTTATATAAATACATTTGATAATCGGACACCATTCCGTAGGAAAAGCTAAAGGAGACAACAACAATGCATCTTCTCTTCTTTCACTGTTTGAGGAGAGAAACAAACACAATCAGGAGTGAGGAAACTAATGGTGATACATGTAAAACATTCATAATATTTTGAATTGAAGTGAATGTGATAACTAAGGATCTTGGCTCCATCAAGTTAGGTATGCAGTGTCTATCACTCCAAAACCAGGTAAAACTCCACCTTCATAAGATGATGATACTTTTGTACGCACCGTGTAGCCACTTTCCTTATTAATGATAATCTTATCCTTGTTCCTGCAAATTTCAGTTCATCAGTGTCAAGGGTATTGCAATTTTAAGCAATGATAGCAATGTTGCTGAGCAATGTACCTTAAATAAGTACTAAATATTCCAGCTTCTGAAATCACATGATCCGTACTCCAATTACCATCACGCACCAAAATTGCTGGAAAAGTGGCTGGAAATATCCTCTGCATGAGGATGTAAGCTGCATCTTCTTCAGAACCAGATTCCTGTAATTTAAGGAGGCTTTCCTTCAAATCATTGCCATAAATATTGTTTCCTGAAAAGTAATTGCACTTCGTTGTGTAAGTTTCTCTTCCAGGTGTTTTTTCTAAGGAAGTGTTGAATCAAAGTTTAATATAAGACCTCCTCCTTCTCTTTGCGGCTTCATCACAAATAACTCTGGATTTTCAATTGCTTTTTTAACAATATCTGAGTCTTCCAAACTCCACAACCCTGCAAAACATGAACGCAATTTGGCTACGTGGTCCTTGTTTTCGACAAACCTGTTTAGAGTTTTGAATCAAGAATTTTAGGAAGAGATATCAACCATAGTTAGATATGAAAGGAGAGATACAACATCAATAAAACATTAAGACATGAACTCAATTCACACCTAAGACATGAACTCAATTCACACCTAAGGGATTGATACTACTCTTACTCCAAAACCTTAAGATAATAGATTTATGAGTCTTGATTCTTATATAGTGTTCAACTTTCTCCTTTTTACTTAATGTAAGACTTAGACTTAAATTTGGATTTCTAATATGAAGGATAAAATCTTAAGACAATAATAACTCACAATATTTCATTTTACACTTTTCCTTTAGACATAGTATCTGTGAATTGATCATAAAGGATGGAATATATAAGAATATTAATCAGAAGATACCTCTCAAGCACACCAGGTTTTGCAAGTTCCTGTTGAATCTTTTTGGTGCCAACCAAATGATAAGATATTGAAGGGCATTTGATAGCAGAAGATTGTTCCATCAGTAGCCTAGCTCTCCATTCCTACACATTTAGCAAGATATACCCAAACCAGAAGAACTCGTTAATGTTAAAAAACAATGCAACTTTAGCAGGAAAATTATTACGGAGTTGAAAAGTGAGTTTTTCTCAGCTAGAAAACTGAATTCATGTATCTCACTGATTCTGAAGGATAGTCTTTTGGTGTGTAGCCAGCCCGGAAGTAAACAACTGAAACTGGTTGTCCGTCCCTGCAAGTTCCAACAAATTATACTTCTCTACTGTCAGAAATGAAATATAATTAAACCAAAAACCTTTAGAACAAAGCCAGATTTTCAAGATAGAGAGAGAGTTACGTACACAGAAAGTGTTCCATCTGGCAGAATTTCCCCTTGCTGATCCACTTCTGCCAATGTTTTCCTTATGCTTTTAATATGATGCGTATTATAAAGCTAAGGAAAATAACTCTTGCAACCCAAAATGTAATGAACATAAAACTACGGTAGTTTTCCTAACATAACATCTCTATGATACAAATCAGAGTCTGCTCAGACAGATTGTTCCTTTAGTATCATAATTATAAGTAATAAGAAAAGGATATTTGTCTCTTAGAAGGGCAGAGATATAATGCTGCTCATACATGTTTCGTTCTTCAACCTGAACCACGACCAAGATTGCAGCCCTGTACACATCCATTCAGAAGTATGGCATGGAACCAAAATTAAGACTTTTGATACAGGACCTACACTTGTCTTAACCAATTTTAATCATAGACTCTGATACCACTTGTTAGGTTTTAAGAGGAAAAATGTTCACTAGAAAGATATAACACCAATGAAACATGAGTCCAACCAGAGAAGACATCGATAACACTTTTAATTCAAAATCTTAAGACAATGATTTATGGATCTTCATCCTTATACGATGCTCGACTTTCTCATCTCTATCAACGTGAAACTTAGACTGATACCTAAATTTCCATCTCGTACTTTTTTATGTTTCTTCAAACTTTTTCTTACCCGTGTTTTATCAAATACTCAGAGAACCACAAATGAAAGTGAAAAGGAATTTTCTTTCTCCAAACTGACCTGGGATTGTTATACTCACTCCAACCTTTAGCCAAGGCCTCTGCAGCTTGATCGACAGCATTGTTTGCAGGAACCCTATTGGGATCTAGTCCAAGGATGTTTCCATATTGAGAAATTAAGCTCCTGCGAAAACACCAAAATAATACCTGATACACGTCAACATGATAAATTTAACTTCAAATCAAAATCTACCACCAGAGTTCGTGTGAATAATTCCAAGATGCAAACCAGAGTTAGAGATGAAAGCGCAATACGTGAAATTTACAGCAACTCCTTACTTATGAAGTCCAGTCACAAGAGTTCCCATCAAAGCAAAGGAAGTGGAAATGGTGTTCATCTCTATTTGCAGAAGTGATTTAGTCTTCTCATCAACCATATAATCTGAACGCATTATTGCCAAGCGTATATCCTGTGAAAATTATGACAAGAGAAAAATCAAAACCAGGAAAAATTATGATTCTCTCTTAACAGTGTCGGTGGTACAAATTTCCTACCAACGTACACTTACCTCTTTTTTGTTAATCTGTAGCATCTTGGAATGAATATCTAAAAGTCTGGAGGTAAATTCGTCTGCATTCTTAGTTCTGCATCGATATGAACAGATTATAGTTCAAAATTCACTCCACAGTATCAAATTTTAATATAATGTATGCCAAAAGTAAAGTTGACTCATTCAGTGCCTTGTAATATAGCAACACAAAAAACATTACCTTGCTAGAGATTCCTGGAGATATTTCCCATCCAAACTCACCCGATCAACAAATTGGTTAAAAATAGGAGCTAATTCACAAGCTTGCTTCCAGTGACTTTCAGGAAATGGCCCGGGTAATAAGCAAAACGAAAGATGCACCAAGCCTACACCAGGAACTGTTCCTGATCTCTATGATAGGTAACATTGATTGTAAACATCAAAATATCATTTTAGTATCCAAAATCACTGTATCAAATTTAGTTCTTATATCATAAACATCAAGATTAAAACTATAGCCATTTAGTAACATAAAAATGGAAATGGTATTTTCATAATTTTGCAAATTAAATTACTCGGTATTTATAACTCCAAGGTTTAATTCCATGTATTACTTAATCTCATCTGAGGTTGATGTGAACATAATTTACTAAACTGTATTGTTAAAAAATTGCAGTGAACTAAAAATTAGTTCATCCGAACTGTACTGAAAAAATAGTTAAGACGAATTAAATTAAATTGTTTTCTATTCTAAAAAATTGGGTTGAACTTCGTTTTCTGAACTACATTATTTTTTAATTGAATTGTACTAATTTTGAATTGAATTGCACTAATTTTGGACTAAATTGTACTATTTTTGAATCGAATTATACTATTTTTTAATCGAATTGTACTAATTTTGAAATGAACTGTATTATTTTTTAATAAAATTGCACTATTTTTGCACTGAACTGTAATATTTTTGAACTAGACGGTACTATTTTTGAATCAAACTACACTAATTTTAAACCAAAATATATTATTTTTGAATTAAATTGTACTAATTTTGAACCGAACTGTATTATTTTTTAATCAAATTGCATTATTTTTGTACTGAACTGCATTATTTTTGAACTAGATGGTACTATTTTTGAACCAAACTACACTAATTTTAAACCAAAATATATTATTTTTGAATAAAAAAAATTAATTTTCAACCGAACTACACTTTATGGATGCATATACATTAATATGGATGCATATACATTAATGTCATTTAATCATAAATTATTATAAATAATAAAAGCTTTAAAAATTGACTAAATGATCTTTTATTCCTTAACTGTGTCTAAAAATTATACACTAATACAAGAATTAAACTAATTAAAAAATTATTTCCAATATGTTTGCTTCAAAATGACCTAAACCTAACAGATTAACCATAACCCTCCCAAGGTTATTTGAAACCCTACTCACTCCATTCAGAATTTATAAATATGTTAAATCCAAATTTAATTAATCAATTGTAACATAACTCAAAATAATCATCTTAAAAATTCTTACAAATTTTTCTTACAAATTAATGACAGGATAATATATATATATATATATATATATATATATATATATATATATATATATATATATATATATTAGAATTTTTACTCTCCGATTAAATTCATCCCCGATTAATCTTTCCGCAAATCCTAACAATTAAATCTGTACAAAAACAAAAAAAAATAGAAAGAGAGAGAAAAAATATCCTTAAAATTCAATGTTAATAAAGAAAATTGATAGTTTGTCCATAGCTATGTTACAAAAGAATTTAATTACTATGATTTAGTTAAAATGAATTAAATTGGTCTAAATCTTGTCCAACTTCCTTGAAATATTATTGACCTAAAAAGTAAAAGACACAATTAGCCCTAAAAAGTTTATTTCTTGATTATTTCAAACCACTCACTTATTTATTTATTTCTGCATTTTATTTTCTTAAAAGTTTATATTATCTTAAAAGTTTATATTATCCACTTTATATTTTACCTTTATTTTATAATTTAATTTTAACATTTCTGAAATACATTATTTACCAGTTAATAAGCAAATTTATCACAATTTAACATATTAAACATAAATTTAAAATATTGTTCTTATACATATTTTTGCATAAATAAATATTAAAAAAGTTAAATACTGGTAAATATCTATATTTCTTAATAGGTATTTGATTTTTATATATATAAAAAATATCTATTAAGAAGTTATCCTCTTAAATTGATTTTAATATTTTATAAAAATAATTTCTAATTTTGAGAAAAGATACCCAAGTTATTAAACAAAAGTAGTTGTCAATCTCATATTTGAGTTAAAAGACTTAAATCTTTTCATGATTTGAATAGAAAAAAAGTACTGTGTAAGATTGGACTGGACCTACTCTTTTTCTTTGTAATTGATGGGGTGTTTATAATACAATATTTTATACTAATATTTAATCAAATTAATTTCTTTGGTTATATTGAATTAATTATTATAAAATATTTATAATTAAGAAATACTTATCCGTGTTAAATTGATGGTCTTTCTTTTGTGAAAACTTTGGTTTGGAGATTTTGGAAAAATGATTGTTTGACTTTTATTGCATTTAGCCATTATTATTACATTAACTTATGCGGTATGAAAAAAGAAAAGAAAGAAAAGAAATATTTTAATAATTAAATTCTGATAACTTTATTTTTTGACATGATATTTTTAAATAATTTTACAATATATAAAAATAAGAAAATAAAAAATAAAAAGTAACTTCAAAAATATTATATTAGGTTATAAAAAATTTTTCAAAATTTAATTGTTAAAAATTATTTAAAATAAAAAACATCCCAAACTTGACTTTTAACGCGGAGATTTAAGTAGTTAATTGCGTTGCAATAAAAGGTTCAGTTTTCTTGAACTGAAATTTAAAATAGTATAATTCAATTTCTTTTTAAATAATTTAGTTACTTTAGTATAATATAATATAGATAATTTTATAATTGAGTAGAATTAAGTTTATTTTACCCGACCTTAATTGTAAAGTGAGTTTATGTCTCTCTCAATATCACATAAAATAAGGATCGACCCACTTATATAATATATATGAAATCTCCCACCAATATTAAAGAAAAAGTAGGATAATGAATGAATAATAAATTATTATCATTAATGTCAAACTTTAATCATGAAGTATATTATTAGAGTTTGGATTTTCCGGTTAATTTTGTGTATTATTTTTTATCGTGTCTTGATATTATATTGATAGACACTTATTTTAATATTTTAAAATATATTAATTTTTTTTAAAGTATTATCAGTGTATTTTAATAATACAGCTCAAAAATACCATTGAAAATCTGAACTCCTTAACCTTCTGAGAAATGTCATACTCACGCTCGCTGTTTATTACAGTCACTCATGTTATCTAAGAAAGACATTATACAAAATATAATGTTAAACTATGAAAAGTGTAGACATGTTGATGAGTTTTGCGCAAGGTGAGATAAGCAGAAGTAAAAAAAGTTGCAGAAAGCAAAGGAACAGGATCCAAGTAACATAGAGAAAACAAAAGAGTGACAGAGTTTGACCTGAACCGATTTATCTCCAACGAGGAGGCAGTGAAGAGTGCTCCAGACAAGAGCATCATAAACGATGTTTTGGATGAGTTTTTGGTCGATACTATGATAATCGAAGAGGGAAGGGGCGGCGGAAGAATCAGTGTCAGCCTCTGCAAGAGGAGCAGGGTTGACGGATGAAGGCTGAGACATGCGTTTAGGGAAAGAGAGTGAGTGTGTTTGGTGAGGTGAGAAAGTGTAAGAACTCAAAACCTTAGGCTTTATTCCAATGAAAGAAGGAGAACACAACAACCACCCACCTCTACTCCCATTGTCGTCTTCTTTTCATTTCCGTTTATTATATAGCAATGCACCGGTAGTGCTCCATCTTTAATCCTCTTTTAAATAAAAATAAGAAAAATAATTTTTTCACAACTTTCTTTAATAATTTGAGTGATTTTCTAATTTTTTATTTTATCACTTTTTTATATTCCAAAATCACTTTAATGATATCACCTCAAATAATAAAAAGAATAATAATAATATCAAAGACGTTTTTTTGTTATTTGATCACATTTGACTTGTTCCTCTAGAATGTTTTTTTTAGGTTTAATTAGTCAGATGATATTTACTTTCATTTGGATATGTCAGTTTAGTATCTGTTTTTAAAAAAATGTCAATTGAGTCTCAATTTTCTAAAAAATGTCTCAATTAGGTATATTTCAGAAAAAAAAAATTATTAACATTGTTAATAATATGATATTTAAAATGACTTACAAAATTAAGTATTGATATTTTTATTAAAATTTAGTGGTAAAAGTCATTAATAAAGTTAACGACATTAATAAATTTTTTTAAAGATAATACAATTGAGACACTTTTCAAAAATTAGGATTCAATTAACACCTTTTAAAAAACATGTATCAAAGCGCATATCTACCATCCAACCTACTTAATCTTTTGTTGACATGCATATGTAACATGTTACTAACATGCGCTAAATATTAGATTCAGTTTATTTGTCAAAGAAAAAAGGTTAGGTTTTGTGGTTGATAACGAGGTTAAAATGGTTTTACATCAAATTATGAGTTTGGGAGAATCAAAGATGTTGTAGAGAAGAGCATGAGTTGTACAACACGTTCAATTGTCCACACATTATTCAAGAGTCGACAATTTAAATATTCATTTTGTTTTTATTTTTTGATACATCTTTTAAAAACAAAAGACAAATTTCAAGATTATTGGATAAAATGAAACAATATAAAGCACTTTGATTTTAAGTTCATATTTTAAACTAAAACAATGTAGAGCACTTTGATATTAAGTTCATATTTTAAACGCACTTATTAGGTGACGGGTCAAGTTCAAATTTTGAAGGACATTTTTTTTCCTTATTTTATTGGTATATACAGAGATCAGATATGTTGTGCCAAATGAATTTGATATTTTAGTCTGATATGTTACATCGGTTAATTATTTTTAATTCAATTGTGTGATTCAGACAATCAAACCAAAACCAACTTGTCAAGTGAATATAAAGAAATAAAGAAGGTAGTAGGTGGGTGCAAAATTTTAGATGTTAAAGAACTTTTACTAAATATTCTAAATGTTGTGATGAAAAAAAAAGTATAAGATCAGTATAAAAATAAAACTTGTATTGTATGACTCATTTTTGTTGGAAATATTTTAATTGAAATAGTTTATTTAAATTGCTTTTATGATTAAATTTCGTTGTGTGTAATGTTTTAACGTAAGGTTAAATATTTTTTTTTTTTTTGGAAATAGTCCTTTATTGAAATTTTGAACTAATTTAGTCTCTCATCTTTAATAAATGGGTGAATTTAGTTTTTTTAACTAAATTTTGTTAAGTTTATTTGACATTTTAAACGAGGTTCATGATAGTATTTGAGTTGTTTACATCGTTAAACTCATTTTTGTTTCAATGTTTACTTAAAAATATGTTTAAAACGTCAATTAAATTTTAAAAAAATTGGTTAAAATAACTAAAATTCATCCATTTATTAACGATGAAAGACTAAATTAGTCTAAAATTTAAAAAATGAGCTAATTTCAATTTTTACTAAAAGTGAAGACCAAAAATATATTTAACTCTCTAATTTACTATATCGGGGTGGGTAAGATTCTTTATATAATTTAGATTGTATTTCAACTCAGTGAGATTCTTGGTGGACTAAATTGATTGTTGTTAAAAGTTGTTCATGATCTAAGATTTAAAAAGCTATTGATCAAAATTACTAAAGAAAATATTAGGTTGAATTACATTAATTTTTTCTATTAATTTTAATCTAATTTAACTAATTTTTAATTGAATGGAATTAAGTTGGATCGAATGGATTTAGACATTAATAAACTTTCACAGGAAAATAACATTAATCAAGATTAATTATAAAAGATAATCAATTTTGATACTTTTGAATGTTTATCAACTATTTGATATTTAATTTTTTTATTTGTATGTAATTCACATTTATTAAATTAAAATCTCATTGTCTGAACAATTTTTTCGCTTCAATATTAATCGTGAACACTTTCAAAACGTCAAATAAATTTAAAAAAGTTTGGTTTAAAACATTAAATTCACACAATTTTAAAAATGATGGACTAAATTAGTTTAAAATAATTCTAATTTTCATTGAAAATTAAATAACCAAGACATATTTAATAAAAATAAATGAATAAGTCAATTTGATCTAAATATGTACGTTGAATACTTTACAAAGAAAAAAAAAAACTATGTACGTTGAATACTTAACAAAGGGGAAAAAAAAAACTTTGTGTGTACATCTTATTAGTGTTAGGAAGCCTATATTTTTAGTATAAACTATCTTTGTTATGAATCAATTTAAAACTTATATTTCATTGATTTACAAACTAGTTCCGCAACTAGGGATTAATTCATTTTGTTATAAACAAATTCATTTAAATTTGTTTTATTTTATCAACATTAAATTTTAATTAATGTTTTTTTATTTATTTACATAATTTTAGATGTTTTAATAAATGAAAATATTAGTTAAGATTAATTATTGAATTCGTATTCAAGTCAACTACTCTACAGTCAATCAGATTAGTTTTGTGCAGATTTATTTTCATTTATATTTGAGTTACATATCACACTGAAAATAAGTAGGTAGCAAAACGGACAAGCCTAACTTGTCCTACAAAAAATGGGTCAGATTGAATTGACCCATCACTAGAAAATGAATTGAACAATTCAATCCGTCCCACCTCAGGACGGGTCGACAGGCTGGTGGATTAGGACTTTCTATTTATTTATTTTTCTTTTAACTTTTTAAAATTTTTTTTTTATAATATATATATATATATATATATATATATATATATATATATATATATATATATATTTGTTTATATAATATAAAAAAATACTTTTTTAATTATTTTTAATTTTTAAACATTAAAAGATTACAAAAAAGAAGGGTTGGTGGGTCATGGTAGGTCCGCCTTTGGCCCGTCGAGTTAAACAAGTTGGCGGGTCAGACCACAACGGGTTGGCGGGTTAAAAATTCTAACCCAACCCGCCATTTTCTTGGCGGGTTGGCAGACCAATCCAACAAGTGTGACCTACTTTGACATACCTACAAATCAACAAATAAGGTTTGGTATGAAGATCTCAAAATATATTATAATTTATAAGCTAATATCGTTTATTATAGTATCAAGTCAGATTGACTTAGAAAAAAATTATTATTTTTTAAATGTAATTTAAATTGATTTCAACTAACTTAATTTATCGGTTAACCAGATTTGAGTTGGGTTAAAGGTGAATTAACTCATAATTCACCAACAAAATGTTAAACATTAAAATATTGTTCAATAACTTTTGAATATTTTAGATGTATATTTATTAGTTTGTCAAGTTATATACATATGATTTTATTTTGAATTACTACTTCGTAATAATATTTGGAAAATTAATTGAACTTTTCAATTCTATAACTATAAAAAACAAAAAGATAAAGTAAATTCACTTTTATTGTACTTAAATAAATATACAATTGCAAAATCAAAATATTTATAACTGAATCAACCCACTAATCCATCAACACGAGTCAATCAATATTAGACAAATTTTGACTCACCAGAAAGTGAGTTAGACTGAACTGATCAATTTTTAGCCCAACCCATAGTGAACAAAAATACATGAGTTTATTTTGCTTATTTTGACACTTTTATATGATAATTACCTTATCAATTAATTGAGAATTTTAGTGTGATTTATTGTTTCATGTATTAAGAGTTTAACAACTATTCAACTATAAATAGAGGGTTTAATAAAAATTATGCAATAAAGGAAGAGTTTAATAAATGCATACTACTAATAAACATGGGATAACTAATTTCAAGATAATTAATATCAAAACCATTAAATGATCATGTGATCTAGAAAATCTAAGTATCTATTATACAATTATTTTGACCTTCTGTACAACTCATGTAACCAAATAACTAATTAGAAAACTAAATCTTTACTCATTTTACATATATGAATAATACATTCTCAAAACCTTATTTAATTTTATAAAATGGTAAATTAAGATTGTTCTCATTATTTATATATGTTATAAATGTTTCTTATTTTTAATTAATGTGGGATTTTTAATTCGTAACCCTCCCGTTAAAGTTGAGACATGTATATTTCACGTTAGACTAAATAAATGATAAATCTAATAGAAACCTAACAGCATTCATATAATATATAGTCTAAAGAAACTTAAGCAACTAATCTAATAATAAGAATCAATTATATTAAACCTCATCAAGTAATAAATAAATAAAAATGACAATAACAAACAAATTTATACAAAGATGTGAGATGAAAAAAAGTCCTCTCTCTCACCCTGTCGATTCTAATAACATGAACATTACAAACGAAATGAATTAACATATTGAGTTTGGTGTGTGATTGAGATTAGAACCAAGTTTGAGAATTGAAGGCAGAGATTCAGACTTTTGCGACGGATTGCTTCTTTTCTCCCTCGAACCATGATGCGAAGGACTCCCCAAAGTCACTGTCTTCATTGCTTGAGAAGCCAAAGTTTTCACCACGAAAAGATAGAGCTTGTAGAAAATGCTTGAATGAAGTTCTCCTGGATCCATCTGCAAGAAAATTCTGTGGAGATGTTGTGGTGTGTGGATAGAGTAATGTCCCTGTGTGCTTAGAATATGTACAAGTTTTTTCCTTGCAAGTAACTGAAGCACTCAAACTTTCAGAGCAGATTCCTTGCTTTTCTTTCAAGGGATCGATGTTTTATCAAGTTCTTAATGTGAAACTTTAAGGCAACAACACGTTACTTCTTACGTTATTGTTATTATTATCAAATAGCATCATTTTTAAACTATATAATGTTTTATTTATTTTTATATTTCTATTCTACTCAATATTTTATTTTATCATGTATCTATTTTCCTCAAACCAAACACAACTTAATCGATATCAAGACTGTACCACCACAATTTAAATTAGATTAAACAAAAGATTGATATTGTATAAGAATAAAAAGTTATTCAACTTAATTTTTTTTATTATTCTTTTTATATATATATAAAATTAAAATATTGTCATTTTCATTATAGTTATGGGGGTTGAGGTATTAATTATGGGGTGAAGGGAGTAAAAGCGGAATTATAAACTTGACCCAGATACAGGCCCATATAAAGGAAGATATTGGCTTATTTTGGTTCCCGCCATCAAAGATCACGCGAACAACATTTCGTTACTAGTGAGTTCTCCGTTCATCCATCGCCGTCGGAGAGGTGGTTCTCTCTCTTTCCTTCGCCGAATACTGTTATTTATTCCTTTCGAATTGTTTTTCTTACTACGTTGTTCATGAAGAAGAGAATGACTTATCAGTCTAACACTGTGACATTATCATTGCCGTTGCATTTCAGAGAAGATTGACTCAGGTTCATGCTTCGCCACGATTATTCAACTTCCGAACAGGTTTATCTGTTAATGACTCAATGTGTTTTCAAATTTATTTCTGCATCTGAAAATGGCTTTTAAGGAACCAGGAAGCTTCGAGAAATTCCACTGCGGTCATTTCATCTCTTCTACTGCAATTAATATGAATTGAAATGTGGAATAATGCCTGATGCAATTACCAATTCATGGAGTAGAGACTTTTGTTTATTGAAAAAACCAGATAGCTATAAGTTCCATGGTTTTGGTTTTGATTTCACTTAGCGTTTTCCTTCTTTCCTTAACTCACTGAGAAACCTGACTCTTGATCGATGTTATCCGGAAAACAACGCATATATGTTTTAAAATTTCTGCTAGATTCTAATATATATTCCTCTGGTTTATTATTTATGCACTAATATCTCTTCCATTGACAGGTTTAAATCAACGATTGCAGCGAAGTACTGTTTGCTGTAAAGCATCATGTCAAATATTACAGTATGCGCACGTTTTAGGCCTTTGAACTCAAAAGAGAAGCAAAATGACAATAACTCTGTTTGCATTCGATGTAGAGATTCCGAACCTTTCTTTTTCAAGTTTTTTTTTTTTTTTAATTTTTTTACGTCAGATTAAGCATCTATTAGTTTTTACTTTTACTTTATTAAACTTTGTGAATCACACATTACTGTGAATAGTAAAATAATTTTGAATCAATTTTTTTCAGGACGAAAAGGATGAAGAATCCGTGTTTAGCTTTGATAGAGTGTTTTACGAACAGTCTGAGCAAGCTGATGTCTATCAGTTTCTAGCTCTTCCCATGGTTAGAGGTACAATACAACTACATAATTCTCATTACAAATTTATATGCCAATCACTCAACGCAATGCAGATTGAAATCTTCCTTAATTTGAATGACTCCTGCTTCCGTATGAAATGAATTCTTCATTACGGTCAAATAGTGCATATCAACTTTGGTTATATGAAAAAATATTATCCTTATAGTTTGTGTAATGATAGTGTATGTCTGCACGTCGTACATTCAAATTTTAAAAATCTGGAATGTTTCGTAAGAATTAAATTCGGGAAAATGACACTTGCCTTAATTATAGTTTGCTTTTTAGTTTTTTATTGATATCAGGCTTTCGTTTTTGTATGTATTCCTATAAATGAAACAGATGTTGTTGATGGATACAATGGGACAATTATCACTTATGGCCAGGTAAGATATTACGCGTCTCCAGTTTTCCAAAAGCCTTTTACTTCTTTTGTTAAACTTTCAAATCAAAAATACGAGATCGTATGTGGTTTTTCTCCTCAAATATGGCATCTACATGTGTATCGAGATATTGCATCATACGAGCTTCGGTGAATATGATCCCTTGCATTAGCTCAGAAATACCCTTTTGGAGTATATTTTGGTTATGTTTGAAGGGGGGAAATAAGAACTGAAAAATGTGTAGATGAGGCATGAAATATTTGAACTGTTATTTCACGGTGTATCTGTGTTGAGTTCAAATCTAGCTAATCTGGAAGTAAGAAAAGGGCGCCTGATGCTAAAACTAGACAGTTCCCTTGTAAATATTTAGCGACGACAATTTGCAAAATCTACAATGTTGTTAAACATACATGTTAGTAAATATAGTTTCTTGTTATTATATGCCACATATGTTTCGTTCTACTGCCTATTGACTTAAGAAGATATGCTACATATGTTTTCCATTACGAGGGACTGCCGTAATTATTATTACATTTTTTTTTTTCAGAAGAACTTGTTAACTGTATTCACGAATCCATTTTTCTTTCGACTCCAAATGTTTAAAGCTTTAGTTTTCCTACAATCAATTGCAGACTGGAGCTGGGAAGACATATAGTATGGAGGTGGAAAGTTGTCACCTAAAAAGTATTTTAAAACGATCTTACAAAACTTCAGATACAGGAATGTAAATACCTACTTCTCTGAAGCAGGGATCTGGTATACTTGAATGTGGTGAACAGAAGAAGGGACTTCTTCCAAGAATTGTAGAGGGAATTTTTGATTCCTTAAATTCTTCTGATGAAAAGAAAACATATTCAATTAAATTGTCAATGGTACTGAGACACTTACTAATTTAACCACATCAGTCTTAAAAAATCATCTGGTTATACTAAATTATGTCTCTGATTTTGTCTCTGATTCGTCCAGGTTGAAATCTACATGGAAAAAGTGAGGTATAAATATAAAAAAAGAACAGTATTTCCCCTCCCTCCATTGTACTTAGAGCATATTATATGCTTTTCTGGTAGGAAATTTTCTTAACTTTGCAAAAAGCTAGTTTTGATGTGAATTTGGATTCTTCAATAGTCATCAGAATAACTCTATCGTCTTATGTAGGGACCTATTTGATTTATCAAAAGTTAATATACAAATTAAGGAGAGTAAATCACGAGGAATATTTTTGCCCGGTGTTACAGAGGTGAGCTATTTTTTGGGAACTTTGTATCTTGTTCCATTCCGATTATTCTTTTTCTATCTGAAACTACTTCGTTGTTCACAATTATATATGTGCTCTTATGCATATGATTAAGATGTAAATTTTCAATTTTGAAGCATGGGTATTGGATTATTTGGTTAGCATTTTCTTAGGATTCTTACACGTTATAACTTGGCCTACGGTGCTTATATTGAGTGTAGTCCCTCTAAGAAACTGAGAAGATAAAATTTGATTAAACAAGTGATATCAAGTAACTAAGTCATGGTTTTGAATCCGGGGGCTGTCTTTAAGTGGGTTTGTGGGCTTAATGTCTTGACCCAAAGTAACAATGGTAACCCCTTAAGCTTCAAGTAAGTAAAGTTGTAACTTAGTTCACGGACTTGACCTTTTCGCTCATCATGCAAGGCTTGATTTTATTTTCCAAAACATTGAGATTAAATGTGAGTTTACGTGCTTAATCTCTCGGCACACAATATTAATGACAACAAAGTTAATTTATAGGATGCAATTTACACTTATTTATATATTATAATTTAATTTTTTTATCTGAAATAAATGTAGGATTTCTAATGCATTTCGATTAAACATCTTAATGTGAGATTTGATATTTTTAAGTAGTAAGATATTAGTTCAATAGAATCAAAAGATCTTACTCATAAATTTTAATATCATATTAAGAAATCAACTTCTAATTTAATTTTATAAAATTAACTTGTAAAATTTAAGTTTGCACATATTTATATCATATAATTTAGCAGAAATGTGATTTCAAACTCATTGTCCAAAATAACAAATGCAACCCGTTAAGCTTCAAGGAAGTAAAGTTGAATACTTGACATTTTAGTGTGAAGCAAGGTCTCATTTCTTTTGATTGAGTATTAGGCGAAGCTCTCCATGAGCTGATGACTGGAATCATTCGGTATTTATGTATGCTAAAAAATATTTGCCTAAAGGACTAACGGGACCTTTCGAGTTTTTCATTCAGATTACTGTGCTGGACCCTGCTGAAGCATTGCAAAACCTGTCTGTAAGAATAAACAACTTGAATAACATTTTCTGAACGATTTTACAATTTCGGCTTCTAATTCTGACCTCAAATTTGTAGAAGGGGATAGCTAACCGGACAGTTGGTGAGACCCGTATCCTGCTTTGACTCTTAGCTCACCGTTCAGTTTTTATTTTGCCTTTTTATTGTTTATATATAGTTAAACTACATAGTACATTGGGAGGAAAAGCAATGGCCATACCCATGGTAGTGGCCGAAGTATTTTTGTACTTCTTGTGCCTGTTTAATGTTATTTTCTTTCTTAGTTGATAAAAAAGGCATAACACATTAGGGTAAATTCCCTGTTTTCTTGAGGGAGGAAAAGCAGTGATAGGAATTTGGAAGGTTACTTGCGTTCTGCAAACATCCTAAACAAAACATGTAGAAATGAACATGGCCAGCAGCAGAAGTCACTGCATTTATATATTCACAATTCAGCAAGAATTTTCCAGAGATAAAAGGTCATACTTCTTCCACAAATCTGTGATATGTTTATGAATCATTCTTAAACACTGAGACTTTGAACAGGACGAGGTTTGGAAAACTAATTCTAGTGGACTTGGCTGGGTCAGAGAAAGTGGAGAAAACAGGAGCAGAGGGAAGAGTTCTAGACGAAGCCAAGACCATAAACAAATCCTTGTCTGCTCTGGGAAATGTAATAAATTCTCTTACATGTGGTCTGCAAGGAAAAACAAGCCATATCCCCTATCGTGATTCCAAGCTCACTCGAATTCTTCAGGATGCTCTTGTAAGTCCACCCCCCCTTTTTATAATTTATCAAAACATACCCATTGTTCACGAAATCAGTTTCTCAAACATTGTATCTCCTATTCGCAGGGAGGAAATGCTAGAACTGCATTGCTTTGTTGTTGCTCACCCAGCGCTTTTAATGCATCTGAGAGTCTGTCCACTCTTCGTTTCGGTGCAAGGTATTTCATCCCTGAAATCTTGAGGCTCTGCCATTTTCTTTTCTTTCCTTCTTTATTTTCATCTGCTATGTTTAAAATGATGGCAGAGCTTCCTCAACAAAAAGTTCTAATGTAACTTCTTTATTTTCTTGAAAAAAATTATTTGCTCACGTGCTATGGTGAGCTTTTATATAAGATTTCTATATTTCAAGATTAAAGAATAATTTCATATCTTTAGAGAACTAATTTAAAAAAAAATGAAGTAAAATGATTTGTACAAATGTGTATTCTCTTAAAATCTTTAATTGTGAACTTTGTTTAAAATCAATGTAATATAGCACAAGACAATTAAATAAAATAAGAACTTACAATAATCTTTTTAAGATCTTCATATTGTAAATGTTCTTAGATTAAAATAACGGAAACATCTGATTTATGTCATTTAGTTATTATAAAAAATAATATATGTAGTGTTTTTTTTTATTAAATGGCTAGAAAATTATTTTACAAAACTATTCTTCAATTGAACATATGGCATATAAATATTTAATAGATATCTGTAGGTATAGTAACTTGTAGCATTGTTAAAATTAGTGTTAACATCGTAAATTTAAACGTAATAAAATAATTATAAAAATAAAACTAACACTTTTATTAAATATTGGGCAATAAAAGTAATGATTTTTTTTTTCAAAGTTTTGTAAAGGCTATAAAAACTTATTTAATGTATTATTTTTCCAATTATTCAACTTAATCCAAATCATATTTGTTAATCTAGACCTAAATTAGAACAGTCAAAATAAGCAAACTAATATGACTGTCAAATATGGTAATAAAATTTTTTATTGGGCTGTAATTTTTACCCAACTAGCCTTTTTTTTGTCAATTATTGTCCAATACAAAAATTCATTCAAACTCCATATAAGTTAATTCTCAAATCAAATTTCAAAACATAAAATATCAAATAAGACATTAAATTAAAATTTTGAAACATGACAACAACAAATTCATTATAAAAAAACTTTGAAATACACTCAATCTAACTCCAAAAAAATCTATTCAGAAGTCATTTTTGAGTTCCAATTTATATAAATTAGAAATCATTTTTAATTTTCAGACTGTAAAATTTAAAAATTGTAAAGCTAAAATTTTAATATTCATGAATGTGTAGGATGGAAAATATGGAGGTGCAGTAAAATTTTTTATTTACAAGCACGTGGGATGACCATATGAATTGGGCCAAAAAATCTGAATATATTTAGGTTATAATTTCTTGAGTCCAATATGATGTTAGGATATTTCTTCCTGCACCCTATGGTTGTTTCCTATACCTCAATGAGGGGGTGTAAAAGTCAAAAGGGCTCTTAGTCTCTACCGTTGTGATCATTCCTTGTTGAAAAAACTTATAGATTACACAATTTAAGTCATTTATTCAACTGTAAGCTAAAAGTTTTCATATTTATGAGATGCAGAAAGAAATTATAGGGGTGCAGAAAGAAATGTTTAATGTGTAGTTAGAAATTTTTGGGCTAGTCTATCGGACCGACCCATTATGAAAGTTACATACCTAAGCTAATAAGAATTTGGTTGAAATAATTTGGTTAAGGTAGAAGATAAATTTTCTCCTAAGAAAAATTCAATTAAATCCAATCTTGTTTAGTTCTCATGAACTTTTTTTCAACAAGCTTTACACAAAATCATGACCAACCTTAATGAAGAAAAGAGTTAAAATAAATATTCACCCAATTAAATTTCTATTTTAAAATGCTAATTGCAGGGCGAAACATATAAAGTCGTCTCCTCGCTTGAATTACAGTGAAGAAAAAAGTGACACAAGTTCTAGTGCTGCTTCTCTGTTTGACGACGAGTCAAGCGCTAGAATTTTGACCAAGGTGAGAATATTGTTGTAAAATCCCTTTGTAATTAGAATTCGTAATAAAATTTATGTTAATACAGTTGAGGGAGAAATTTAATGTTGAAGATGTGAAGTTCCTAGAGGAATTGTTCATACAAGAGGGCATTCTCTTTGACCTTTCATCTGTTGAAGAGGAGTCAGACATAGATGACCTCACTTTACAGATGATATCCTTGCTGCAAGCAGCTATGGAAAAGCTTACAGCTACTGTTGACGAGGTAAGACAAAAATGTGCGATAATCTTTCTCTTACTGCAGAGTAATGTTTCGGTCACTTCCAACCATTTGGGCACTTTTTGTTTACCAGATTAATACTAGGTTTGGTTAAAATGCGAAACGGAAGAAAAAAGTAACAGTAATAAACTTGTTTTCTTGGTCTTTTCTTAAATTTATGAACATTTTATAACATTTAATCTAAAATAAAAATTTACCATCTTTCTCTTTTTCTTCGAAACTCTACAACCAACCCGTACGTTAAAATCTGTTTATCCTTTGGTAAAGTTAAAAGCTTGTAAAAAATGCTGTATGTATAATACAAAAAATATTTATCGTCGCACGTATAATTTCACAGCTTAAAAGGGAGAATAGCATTCTCAGGGCGAAAGTTGATGCCTCCATGGATTCTCTATTCCACAATGGAGCAGAGAATAGTTCCATTTTTCAGAATATGATTTCGGGTATCCTGACTTTCTTTCTTCGTTGGTCGGGTTACACTTCTACAAGACGCTGGCAGTGACTACTCATTCTTATCTGATGCCTTGCCGCTGCGGGGCCTTTAAATACAATCAAAATAATGCATAGAAATAATAAAGATGCCTAATGCTGATTCACTTACTGTTGGACATTTTGGGGCTAGCTAATAGCATAATATATGATGAGATGGCCAATTCATGGATCGTATCACAATCGATAGCATTGTTTGTGATGGCTGTTTCCTGATACCTCTCTTTATGAATTCAACCATTTTAGCACAGTAGATCCATGAATTCACAAGTAGCCAATAAAAGTATGGACCATTTGAACTGCTTCAATTCATCTTGATTTTTACACTGTTGTAAGCAATACAGTAGCTCTGCAGCTTAAGAGTAGGAGGCACTGGATTTCATGAATGCGATTTCTGAACTGGTTTCTAGTATGCAATGTAATTTGGAAGAACGGATACTTCTATAAACTAGTCTTAAATTATGGATGATGAATCATTGAAAAACATTATGGATGAACGCCGAGTTCAATATCATGTTAAATTTCAATAGAGAGAGGATCTGAGTTTAGATCTGGATTTCTAACAATAAGACACAGCAGTTCAATCAATAACGTAAAGGGTTCTCTGTGTGTGGCCGAAGTTTACGAGGTGAAGCAATAGAATCCCGTGGAAATGCAAGCCAAGCCACAAGCGTGCAATCTGTCGCAAGGAAAAAACCATTTCCTTGCTTTTTGTATTAATGCTCTCCCAAGTTTCCGTTACCATTTCTATCGTTTTCCCAGCGTTCTCTTTCCTTCTCTGGGGCAATTATTGTTCGGGGGCAGGTTCCAAACTAATATGAGTTTAGGCCTCTTAAGGGAACGACTTAGGACATGCATTGCACTCACTGGATTGCGCTAATCACTTAATATAGTAGCGGTTGACCGTAGTAACATAAGGATAGCATGGTAATTTTAACACAAGGAACATTTTCTTTTTGGCTTTCATTTACTTATCCACCATCTAAAGCAAAGCTCTTATTGTTTATTAGGTAAGACTTCACGTTAGCTCTTTGAAGCAACCAATGGGGCGTGCATATATAAAAGGCACGGAATCATTTTCTATGATGGCAGTGTATACAAAACTATAATTGGTATATCAACTTATCAAGTTGGTAGTTGGTTCCATTGGCCACAGGTGAAACGTGCCATGGCTTCCAAGAATGTATTTTTTCATTTTGTCTTATTTTCCATCTGTTTAGCTATGTCAAATGCGGCAGAGTTCAAATACCCTGCAGTTTTCAACTTCGGTGATTCAAACTCGGACACAGGAGACTTGGCTGCAGGGCTGGGCTTTCAGGTTGCGCCACCTAATGGACAGGATTACTTCAAAATCCCATCTGGGAGGTTCTGCGATGGCCGTCTCATAGTCGACTTCCTAAGTAATTTTTATTTATACCCTAATATTATACTATTTATAATTGCTGCTATAACCATTACTCGGAAAGCTTTCAAGCATGAATATAAACATAAATTAATATGGCAAAAAACTTAAAACATCATAGGCCAAAAAAATTAAGCTCAGGTGCTAGACGATAAATAGTTACCGGCTTCTTTGTTTTCACCGAACTAACTGGCCTCGCAATATGTAGCGTCATTGAAAATGGTTTGACTTTCGTCTTTACTAATTTTGATTTTGGTTTAGTATATTTAGTTTACATTATTATCCTTTAACGTATCATTACATGATTGAAATAATTTGATAAAACTCGTAATTATATGAACAGTTATTTTTTAATAATATATCAATACAAAGTTACATGTGCAACAAGTGAATTTGTTTCTGTTAAGTGTGTACAATAAAAAGACCAAAATATTTAATTTTTTATTTAGATTTAAGTTTCTGAGAAAAATATAAAAGTGTTTATATTAATTATTGATGAAAATCAAAATGCTACACGGGGATTTGATTTTTATTATAATAATAAATAGTATTGTTATCCAAATATCAATTTTTATTTATTAATGTTGGTTAACACAAGCGTTCTATTAGAACTAATAATACAGTTCAGTACTAAGGATAACAAAATTTAAACTTTTCATCGGTTGAGTATTTAAAAATTAATGTCTTTAAATAAAAGTTTATCTTTACCATCCAAAGAAATTTAGTACGTTGATTGATTATATTATTATTGATTCAAATGACTTACTTCCAATTCAAGTTATACGCACCAACCAAACAAACAAGTATGAGATGGAAATCTAACTAATAGCAGAAGTTTGAAACACAAGCAAAAGTGGGATGGATAAAAACCTCTCCTTACAACAGTAGTCAATAGCCATGGCCACCAACACTTGTACCCTTCGGATTCTTACCCTCATTGCCATCTGCATACCTTGTGCCATATCCTTCCAGTTGGATTTTCCAGCAGTTTTCAACTTTGGCGATTCAAATTCTGATACTGGTGCTCTTATTGCCGCTGGTTTTGAGAGCCTTTACCCACCAAATGGACAAACTTACTTCCAAATACCATCGGGGAGATACTCTGATGGCCGTCTCATCATCGATTTCCTTAGTAATAAATCTCCATAACCTCATTTTTTGCAATGCCCTCATCACATAATGATCCCAAGTAGATGTTTACGTCTTCCTCTGCCCTATAAACAACTCTTTCACTCATTGTTCCATGTGTTGTTGGTTTTTTTATTGCAGTGGATGCTATGGACTTGCCGTTCCTAAATGCCTATCTGGATTCTCTGGGTTTGCCAAATTTTAGGAAAGGTTGCAACTTTGCTGCAGCAGCTGCAACTATCCTCCCAGCCACTTCATCATCCCTCTGCCCCTTCTCCTTTGGGGTTCAGGTGTCTCAGTTCCTCCGATTCAAAGCTAGGGCCCTTGAATTGACTGCCAAAGGTATCTGCCAAAGGATAAGATTAGCGTATGGTTCCATAATACCTTTAGTGGTAGCTTCCCATTAGAGTTAGAATTTCATATCGTTAATCTATGTTGATCTTTGATTAAAATCTTTCTTATACAAATTATTGAGATTAAATTCCATGTTTTATCTCTGCTAAATTTATCTAATGTTTTCAAAATTGACTTTTGCTATACTATTTCGGCGGCACAACTAGTTTGCAGTCAGTTTCATAACCCTCATTCGTGTTAAAAAAACATCACAATGTTTCAGGCAGGAAATTTGATAAGTACGTCCCAGATGAGAATGTATTCGAGAAGGGATTGTACATGTTTGACATTGGCCAGAATGATCTTGCTGGAGCATTTTATTCAAAAACTTTGGATCAAATACTTGCCTCAATTCCGACAATTCTTTTAGAACTTGAAAAGGGAATAAAGGTTGGTGTCAAATAGTATGCTTCTATTTTCTTGAATTTATGAATCCATAGGTTATATGCACAGTTTTACTGAGATTAATACAAACAAGTTCTAACTCTTTAGTTGTGTCTACTAGAATCTCTATGACCAGGGGGCTAGATATTTCTGGATACACAATACAGGGCCTCTTGGATGCTTGCCTCAGAACATTGCCAAATTTGGAACTGATGCATCAAAGCTTGACGAACTAGGATGTGTTAGTTCACACAACCAAGCTGCTAAAACCTTTAACCTACAGTTACACGCTCTCTGTACTAAATTGCAGGGCCAATATCCCGATTCAAATGTCACATACGTTGATATCTTCTCTATAAAATCAAACCTGATTGCAAACTTTTCCAGATACGGTTAGCATCTCCCAGTAATTTTTATTTACTTTCCATGTTTCAGTTCTACAATTTTGACTATGGATATTCACCGTTTCCAAGAGAGTTAGGCTAAAACTTTTAGATTATAAAATCTGTTGCTAAAGTTTCTCTGATGGCTTTGTCATCAGTTCTCAATTGTGCTGACAATGCAACATTACATAACTATTGCAGGAAATTTATTTTGTTGCAACATTACATGGATCAAACCAGTGATTTCATGAAATATACTTCAAAGTAGTTAGAAAAAGCCATTTCAATTTATTGGCTCATTAAGGACCCTGTATCAGTCATAACACCAGTGTTACATTCTATTCTATGATGTATCATAACAAAATTTGTGGCGAGGAAAAACATTTAATCTGTGTGATTGCATCTTTGCAGGGTTTGAACAACCAATTATGGCTTGTTGTGGATTCGGAGGTCCACCACTGAACTATGACAGTCGAGTTTCCTGTGGGGAAACAAAGACCTTCAACGGAACCACAATTACAGCACAAGCTTGCAATGATTCCAGTGAGTACATAAGCTGGGATGGGATTCATTACACTGAGACTGCTAATCAATATGTAGCATCACAAATTCTCACCGGAAAGTACTCTGATCCTCCTTTCTCCGACAAAATGCCCTTCCTACTGAAGCTCAAGTTCTAGATACCCCATTATATTTATTGCTATCATTATTTGATTCTTTATGTGCTGGTATCTTGAAAGTAATAGCTGGTTGTAATTCTGAATGTCACTCAAGCTCTTATTAATGGTCTGTGATAATGTTCAAGGGTTGGTATATGACACATTCACGCTTCATGGTTCATATGTATTTATGTGTATACTATCAAAGAGGGCATTTTGGGGTTATCACATTTGATATGTTCTACTTTTTTTTTTTTCTTAATATCAATTTTATACATGGTTAATGCTTCATAATAAGAAGGCAGTATAATGACAACGCTATACCCTCTATGAGAGGTGTACCGGTATACCCAATAAGTCTCACATCGCTTAGGAGTCAAGGTCAAGTGAAGTTTAAATATTTCTATCTTCACCTTCCGAGGCGCCTTTTAAAGACAAAATTGTGACGGAGCTCAAACGTTCCAAAAGGAATAATATCTCGGAAACGTGGTTATTGTTAACGATGACTACCGGACAAACTTGGATCGGAATCGAAATATTGACTTTAAGCCATCGAGGGGAAGCTTATCTTGGAAGATGGATTTAAGAGCTTTTTTTTTTTTAACTTGTTAACTTTAAATAACTAATTTTAATTTTATAAAAAATATATATAAAAGAAATCAGTTAAAAAATAAGTAAAATTAACTAAAATTACGTGTTCGTCTTATTTTGGAACCCAACATTTATGTTTCAAAAAGGTTGTTTTGGAAAGCTTGTTAGGGAAAAACTTGTTCCAATGCTGTAGAAGGTATTATATATGTTCTTGAAAGCTTGTTTAAGAAATTTTATTTCAAAAATCTGGTTCTAAAATACTTTTTATTTCTGAAAAACTTGTTCCCAAAAATTATATTTTAGAAATCGCGTACTGAAAATTTCAAAATTCTTGTTCCATTCCAGGAGAGAAGTTACTTTCCGAAATATAAAATGGTGATTTTAAAAGTTATGGGAGTGTGGAAAGAAAAAACCGAAGAGAGAGTCTCCTAAGACGTGTAAGGCCCATAATTTTGTTGGGACAAGAGACCAATTTCAAGTAACATTGAAAGCCCGTATTGCAGTGGAAATGCCCAATTTTTGAATGGCGGAGGAGGAGGAGGAGGAGGAGGTTGATGCAGTGTGGAGGTGGCGATGGAGCAAGAGTTGGATCCCTCTCTCCCATGTAGCCAGCGATTGCTTTCTGCAATTCTCGCCATGGAATCTTCCGAATGCCTTATCTCCCATGCCAGGTTTCTCTTTCTTCGCTCTTTCGTCTTTCTATTTCGTAAGACTTCGAAAAGTAGTGACTGAATTCGGTACGTAGGGAGTGTGGTGGAGGCGCAATCACAGAGCAAGTTCAACAATTCATCTGGAACCATTGCCTCTCCACTCCTGTAATTTTTGTTTTCTCTTTTTATTTTCTTTAAATTGCCTTATAGTTGCATTGATCGTATTTTGATACTAAATGCAGGGTGACTTTCATGTTCCTTACTTGAAGAATTTCCTCAAGAAACTCATCGCTCAAATTGAGTTCGACCATGGCTATGTCTTGGACAACTTGTACGAACTCTATGCTCACTATATGACATCATGCAAGGTTTTCTTTGATCAACAATTTTCTTCAAGCTTCCTTTTTTTGCTCTTACAGAGGTTTTCTCAGGATTTTCCTTTTTTTCATTTTTTAGGATGATAGTTTGGAGAAGGGAGATGCCAGAGTCAGCAAAAGAATTTCGCTTCTTTTTCCTGATGGTAAATAGCTATTCCAGTGATGTTTCTGCATTTATTCTTATGATGTTGTTTCATCCACCTTACTTTGGCTGGTAAACTGTTATGCCTAGGTAGTTCTGAACTGCAGAGTTGCCCGCACTCTAGGGTACTGGTCTTTCCATTGCAGTGTTCTCGAAACATGCTTGAAGGTGGTACTGGGTATGCTCATATTTTTATGTTTAGTTTATCAATGCAAAGTTCTTCTAAATGATAATAAGTACTCTTGTTCTTTGATAATACAACATGTGTGAATTCAGCAACGCCATTAATTTGGGCATTAGTTAGATCTATCTACGTAAAAACTTCGAATAATTCTTCCCTGAATATGCATATGTTTGTGGAACTTGCATTAAAGTTTAAAGTTGGTATTGGTTTGGTTGTGCAGTTGCTCAATATGGAGACCGGGTCTGTTTTTGTCTGAGTTCGTACTTTCTCATCCAGAATTATTTTCTAATAAAAAATGCTTTGAGGTTAGTAACATGATTAAGAGTTTTTTTAATCTACCAGAAATGTTAATGTATCCAATCATGAATAGCTTTGGATGCAACAATTTTTGTGATAATCATCACTATGGGAGAGGCTCTGAGATATAATTTTCCCCTTACAAAGTTTGAAATTTTTGTGTTTGTTCTGTTTATAAATTCTTGTCATTTCGTTTGTTGCATTAGAATTAGCTTTCCGTTCTTCTTATTATACCTTGTTGCACTTTTTTAAAATTTTAAGTAGGTTGGTTCGGGAGTTGGCTTAATTGGATTATGTCTAGCTCATGTGAAGGCTTCCAAGGTATGGTCAACTAATTATTACATGGGTAATATTACATGATATTATTGTAATTAAATTTAATAAAAAAGCAATTGTAATTATCGTCTCTCAACAGGTGATATTAAGTGATGGTGACCTATCAACATTAGCTAACATGAAGTTTAATCTGGAGATGAACCACCTGAATGTCGAAGCTGGCATGCCACAAAGAAACAATGACCAAAACATGGTCAGTCTCAATTTGAATAGACTGTGCACAGGATTTTGCTTTCATATATAGAAAATGGAATCTTCATAATATATGGTAGATACTGAGAGCTTTTATCTAAACTGGTACAAACAGAAATTTCCAGTATTTTAATTTTTACCCCATCCCCTTATCTGTTTCAATAGTTTCTAGTGCTTGAACATGTGATAGTTGATTTGTTCATGGAAGTTAACCTTTGAATTTTCTTTTTGAAATTTTGTTCATCTGATGGTGGATTCTCCATCCCTTTCACAACTCTTTCATTTTTTTTAAAGTATGTGTTTTTTCTTGTGTATACAAAGTAGAATATAACCTGAACTGTACTTATAAGACTCTGTATTATGAATTGATCATGTTTCTCAGGTAAAATGCTTGTATCTACCGTGGGAATCTGCATCAGTAACTCAACTCCAAGATATCATGCCAGATGTTGTGTGAGAGTTCAACTATGCAATCTCAGAGACATAATTTCGCATACTGTTCTTTCCATTTTGTTCCAAATTCCGTTGTCATTCTTATTATATTATTATTATTTCAGTTTGGGTGCAGATGTGATATATGATCCTGTTTATCAACCACATCTTGTTCGAGTACTTGCCATTCTTTTGAATCCGATGAGTTTGAAGTTTTGCAGACAACATGCAAGTTGTAAGGACATCACCCCAAACATTAAACATGAAAATTATGAACATAATCATGAACATGCTATTGACATATCTCACAGTAGATTCAAAGCAAGTCATAATGATGATAGTTACAACCTGCTAAAGGAAGCACCGGTGGCTTATATTTCATATGTTATCAGAAACATTGAAACTTTCAACTATTTTATGTCTCTGGGGAAACAGGCTCATCTTGATATTGTGGACCTTACTGATTCATTGAAGCCACTAAATCTCCTCTGCTACATGCAATCATACAATCAAGCCAATGTAAGACTATTGCGTATCACTGGCAATAATATAAAATAGCGAGTATCTGAATTTCACATATTTTCTTTTCCTTTTTAACTAGTGATTTTAGATCATACTTAGGTTGTCCTCTAGACCTAATCTATTTCATTTGGATTGTCACTGACTAATTTATTTTTCTCAATTATCTATAATTCTTTTATTTTTATATTATGCTTTATTTTCTTATTAGATACCTCCCGCGGCCCTTATAGAAATGTGGAGTGAGTTGGACATTTAAGTATAGGCTGTAACATAATTCACACATTAATTTATACTTTATTTTGTATATCTTATAGTTAAAATGGTGTTCATATTTTGTATATCTCAAAATTCATTTATAGTGATCATTTTCCAGGAATAGTTTTTATATATACATTATGTTGTATGTATCTTTTCAGTCACCATAACATGTAATAAATAAGGTTTAAGAAAAAGATAAAAAAATATTAACTTGTTAAACATATATATATATATATATATATATATATATATATATATATATATATATATATATATTTTTTTTTTTTTTATATATAAAATATTTTTTTTTTTTATAAAAAGTTTTCGTTACAATAGGATGATTGAATATGAATTTTAATCATTATCACAACTTGGAAACTGTATCAATGTAAATTTTAAAATAATTATTACTTTTCATAAAAATATTTAATTATTGTAAAAGTTAATAATAAAGATTTTTTTACTGAATTGTAGTTTGAAAGACCTTATATTGTAGATCATACACTATTTTCATAAAATAATTTATAAATATATTAACTTAAATACAGAGTTGAAAATATTGACATTTATTAAAACAATTCTAAAAAAGTTGAGACATGTAAATTAATTTAGCTTAAAAGAAATTACATTTTTAAGGTAAAATAACAGTAAGGTGAGTTAGATTGGTGGTTTGGCTTAAAATTAAATGGATTGATTTAATTTAAATTGTGAAAAAAAAACCCTTAATTAAATCCGAAGCAACTATTGAGTTATAATTTAAAAATGTTAACAACTTTATGCTTAAAAATATTTTTAATTCCTAAAAAATATACTGATGTTGTTTAATAATTCAAAAAGTTTCACCACAACCAATACTTTCATATTGCTCACTTTAAGTTTAAATACTTTTTCAACCGATAAATCTTTTAAACCGATAAATTTTTTAAAAAGAAAATTGTAACAAATTATAAGCTCAAAGCAACTTAGATGATTAACCTCAGTAATATTATTTCAAAGACTTGAGATTAAACATTGATGTCATATATGAGAATGAAAACTTTCATAGTCCTCGACTCCTGACACGAGTTTCAGTAGATATGGTGATTGACTTTAGTTATGTTATCTTAATGAACTTAAGATCGGGTAGAGATGTTAAAATGAGTTTCAACCCACGGGTTCAAGCCGGATTAGATTGAGAAAAATTTAATTTTTTTAAAAGTGGGTTGAATTGAACCCGGCTTACTTAACTCACGAGTTAAACAGTTCAAACCGGGTTGAAGGTGGATTGACCCACTTAACTTACCAACATTTTTTTACAATTTTTTTTAAAATAAATTTTATTATAATTATTTACTACTCCTAATTATATAGGTTCACAATTTCATATTTTTTAAAGCTAGAATGCTGTTCAATAATATTTGAATAGATTGAATGTTTAATTAATTTAATTGTCAAGTTATATGCATTGATACTTTAATATTTAACTGTTATCTTTATACTAAATCACTCAAACAACCATCTTATGAACAAATTTTTCTAAATTAGCATGATAAAAATATGTAATTTTTTCATTTATATCTTGTTGAATAGCATAATAGAAACCAATGGCGAAACTTGGACAAAAAATCTAAGGTGCCTATTTAAAATTTTTATATATAATTTATTAATTAAAAAAAACATTTTACTTTTCTATTTAAATCATTTTTATACCTCGGTTCACACTTTTCAATTTTTAATCTTTCTAATTGATTGAATTCACGTAAAAATGGATATTCTAATTTCTATTTCAATTCAAGATTATTCAACTAATTTATTATATGCGGTGAAAAACATAAAACCTCAACATTTTATAATATAAGGTTATACTAATTTGAGAAAAATATAATTAGGATTCATGTCAATCTCATAAAAAAACCCCTAAAATCAAATTAGTTTTCATACTAGTTTAGAAAAAACTTAATTTAAGAGAAGTATCATAATGAGAGAACCATAAATCTAACTTACATAAATTGGATACTGATTCACGAGATCTTGCGAGTATGCGTTATTCAATCTCTCTATTCTCCAATATTCATTTATCAATTTGTCTTTCTTTTTACTTTTACACTTTATTAATGGTTTACTGTGAAAAAACTTTATGACCATATACAAAGTCCATCAAATTAATTTTCATTTTCTTTTTAAATATATAAATAATGTATATATATATATATATAACTTAATAAAAATAATATATAAATATATAAATATAAATTTAAAAAATACATATAAATATATATATAAAAATTAAAATTAAGAATCATGGGGAGCCATGGCTCCCCTTGGTCATAAGGAAGGTTCGCCGTTGATAGAAACTGTGTAATATTAGCCATGTTTTCTTTGACTATATGGACACATTTTTGAAAATAATTCATCATATATTGGTGGTGAGCATGATGAAGACATTAGTTCTTGATTTTACTATGATTTTCATCTCATAGGTTGCTTTAAAAATTATTTAAATATTTTAATACCTAAATGTAAATAAATAAATAATTATTTTTCTTTTTATGTGGGTTGGTGAACCAACCCACTTAACCCACTAACCCGTTGTAGGTTGATCCGGGTTACAAAATTTTTGGTTCACTATAAAGTGAGCCAAGTTGAGCTCACTCATTCTTAACCCGGCTCGTGGTGAGCCAATCCATGTGAGCTGAGTTGGCTAACTTTGACATGTCTAATATTGGGATATTGACGTCGTATGTGGAGACTTGGATGTGGAGATTAATCCTAACGGTATTATCTCAACAGACTTAAGGACAGAACATTGACACCATATGTGAGAATGAAAACTCTCCTAGTCCTAGACTCGTGACAAGAGTTCCGGTGGATGCCATAATTGACCTTAGTGATGTTATCTTAAGAAACTTGAAGTTGAAACATTGACTTTATTTGTGGAACAAAAACTCTCTTAACCTTCTATTGAAGATTTGGTTTTTTAGGTCAATAGTTTCATATAACTTAGAAGTCAAAATCAAGAACAATTTAAATATATCATCCTCTTCCAATATCTTTTAACACAAAATAAACAAACTATTCCAAAGACTAAAATAATAATATTTTTGGAGATTAAAACAAAAATAAAAATGTGATAACAAAAGAGCTCTACAAAGATAATAAATCATATATATATATATATATATATATATATATATATATATATATATATATATATATTATAGAAAAATTTAAATGGTAAGTGTTCCACTCAAGATAGCAAGATTAGTGAATTCAATAGAGGCTTTTTGTTCCTACATCTTACAATTTGTTTTCTTTTAGAATGTGTTTTCATTGAAAGGTGCATGATTTTTCTGAAGAAGAAAAAAATGGTATTTTTGGGAAACTAAATTTATATATGTATTATTTAAATTAAATTACAGATAAATATTTTGTCAAGTCCAGCAAAAGGATTTTTAACTAAATTGTTATTAGTGTCTTATTTTTAAATGAAAGAAAGAAAACGGACATATTTTATTAAAGATATAAGAAATTGTTTTTACAAGGAAGTGAGTATTTTGAAGGAATAAGCTTTTAGTTTTTTAAAATTGAAGATGCACACCATAAAAAAAAAACAATAAAGTAAATATTTAGGAGCTTGTTTTGGACACTATAAAAGCACATGTTTTGAATAGAATAGGAGGTTGTCGGAGGCAGAGCAGAACAGTGGAAGTGGCGATGGAGCACCACTTAGATCCTTCCATGCCTTCTTCCCGCCATTTACTTTCTTCAATCATAGCTATGGAACCTTCTCACTGTGTCATCTCCCATGCCAGGTTTCTCTTTCCCTCACTCCTTCTCCTTTGTATTTCGGCAACACTTCAAAAAAGAGTGACAGAGCTAGATTTGCAGGGCGTGTGGTGGAGGCTCAATCACCGAACAAGTTCAGCAATTCATTTGGGACCATTGCCTTTCCACTCCTGTAATCTTTAATTCTGTACTCTGTTTCTTGGGCTGATGAACTTTTGTTTAAATACTTGTAAAAGAAAAAGAAAAACAAGAAGTGAAAAAGAATTTAACTAAACCAAACTAATTTTCGTCTCTGAGCTTGATTGATCTGATAGAATGATAAATGCAGGGTGATTTACATGCTCCTTACCTGAAGAATTTTCTCAAGAAACTTATTAATCAAGTTGAGTCAGACCATGGCTTTGTGTTGGATAATTTATACGAACTCTATGCTCACTACATGGCATCGTTTAAGGTTTTGTTACATCCATTACTTTCTCCAAGTTTCCTTTTTTTTTCTTCTGGTTGGAAAGCTATGTTTTTTTTCTTCTTGATTTTCTTTCCTTTTTGCTAGGATGATAGTTTGGGGAAGAGAGATGCAAGAATCTGCAAAAGAATTTCATTTCTTTTTCCTGAGGGTAAATCTTGATTGTGGTTATGTTTCTTCATTTATTCTTATGATTTTGTTTCATTCAGATTTCCTTTGTCTGGTGAATTGGAATGGCTAGGTTGTTCTGAACTACAAAGTTGTCCACGCTCGAGGGCAGTGGTTTTTTCGTTGCAGTGTTCTCTAAACATGCTTGAAGGTGATACTGGGTATGCTTATATTTCATGTCATAAAAGACTATGCATATAGAGTGCAACATTTAAACGCTGTTATGTGATGTTTTTTGTCAATGCAGAAGTTCTTCTAAATGATAAACCAGTGTTCTTGCTCCTTGAGAATTCAACTTGTGTTGAGTTCAGCAATACCATTCATTTGGGCATTTGTTGTATCTATCTACATATTCTTATATCATAATTCTTCTATCAATATTCATATGCCACGTGTATGTTTGTGGAATCCGCATTAATTCTTACAAGTTGATTTTGGTTCGGTTATGCAGATGCTCAATATGGCCATCAAGTCTGTTTTTGTCCGAGTTAATACTTTCTCATCCAGAATTATTTTCTAAGAAATCATGCTTTGAGGTCAGTTCTATGTTTGAGTTTGTTAAATCCAGTAGCAACAATAATGTTTTTCTAGTCATGAGATATCTTGCATGTGATGATGAGATAATTATGTGATTATCTTCACTTATCAGAGAGGCTCTAAGATGTAATTCTGCTCTAACTATGTAGTTTCTAACTTTTTGTCATTTCATTTGTTACATTAAGATTAGCTCTCATCTGTTCTTACCTTGGTGCATTTTTTATAAATTTGAAATAGATTGGTTCAGGAGTTGGCCTAGTTGGATTATGTCTGGCCCATGTGAAAGCCTCCCAGGTATGGCCAATTATACTTGGTGATTCATGCATGAACATTTTCAATGATGACATTTTTGTTATTAAAGTATGGTGTTTTAGCTAGAACACTGAAATTTAAACCACAAAATGGTGCTGGTTTGTTTAGTTATTATATGGATAATATAATATTAGGTGGTATTTGTAGTTGAATTTAGTCAACTGGAAGCTTGTTATTGTCTCTCAACAGGTGATGTTAAGTGATGGTGACCTATCAACTTTAGCTAACATGAAGTTTAATTTGGAGTTGAACCACCTGAATGCTGAGGCTAATATGACAGAAAGAAACAAAGATTCAAACATGGTGAGTCTGAATTTGCATATGCTGTGCCTTGTACTTTTCTTTCATGTATTGAAAATTTAATCCTCACAGCATCTTCTCTCAGGTTTTTGCATATGATACTGAGCTATTTGCTAAACTGATATATAAATACCAATTTTCAGTATTTGTATATATTGATTTTCTACTTATCTTCTTGCAGAGTGTTGATGTGCTTATCTTGAGTTTCATACATGTTTGTCCATAGAAGATTAGTCTATAAAATTTCTTTTTTAAGTTTTATTTTGTCCTTTCTGTTGCAGTCTATTTTTGTGTTGATAAATGGTAATAAAAGCTGAAACCAAAATTGTCTGGATCTGCATTCTTTTGAAAACCTTTTTCTCAAGTACTGGATTTTTGCAAGTGTAAGATAGAAGAGAATATAAACTGTATTATACGTTGCCAAGTTTCTGTATTATGAACTGATCCATGCACCTCACTCAGGTAAAATGCTTGTATCTGCCGTGGGAATCTGCATCAGAAAGTGAACTTCAAGATACCATACCAGATGTTGTGTGAGAGTTCAACTCAAGTTTCTACTCAATCACTGAACTTAATTTCTCATCCTGTTTCTTTAAATTTGTTCAGAATTCAAATGCCATTCCATAATATATTACTATTTCAGTTTGGGTGCAGATGTGATATATGATCCAGCTTGTTTACCTCATCTTGTTCGATTACTTGCCATTCTTTTGAATCAGATGAATTCGAGTTTCTGCACACAGCATTCAAGTTGCAAGAGCCTCTCTCCAAACACTAAACTTGGAAATGGTGAACAAAATCACGAAAATGATATTGAAATATATAATGGTGGTAGTAACAGTAGCATGTCAAAGGAAGCACCAGTGGCTTATATTGCATATGTTATCAGGAACATTGAAACTTTCAACTATTTTCTGAGCTTAGGGACACAGGCTAATCTTCATATTGAGGATCTTACTGATTCATTGAAGCCATTGAATCTCCTCTGCTACATGCAATCATACAATCAAACCAGTGTAAGACTATTGCGTATCACTTCCAGTAATATACAGTAACCATTATTTGACTTTCACATGTTATGTTTTCTTTTTTTTTTAACTTGTAAGGTCATAAGATATGGTGAAGTGACAGAAATATATTATGCCTAGGCATAAGTAGTTTGTGAGAGACTTGGTGAAGATAGATAACTGATCAAATTATACTTTGTAGTGGATTTCGATATGAATATAATTTTAGATGGTAATGATGATAATTCATTTTAATAGATATACAATGAGTACAAATTTTATCCTTATAAGTCGGTGGTTTTGTAAGATTAAATTAGAATCAATGTTTAGTTTGTAAAATAGTATTAAAATTTATCCTAACGAGATAACCTACTATATCATCAAACTATCCAACCATCTACATATATTTAGTCCATGCTTGAAGTGTATTAGTAAAGATCTATAGATATATTCTTTGAATTGGTAAAGTGTATTATTTTTGGTTTAATACATGCGAGTACTAATATATTCTTTTAATATCTATAGATATTCACGGTACTCAAAAGTATTTACAAAAAAAATACTAAAATATTTAATAATATATGTTAATTCTAAATTCAAATAAAATATAATATATAACATTCATAAATTTTAAAAAAAGTTTAAATAATTTATTTAAATAGTATTGAATGATAATTTATAAAGAAATGAAGATTTTTTAAAATTAGTTGATAAAAAATAACCTATTCAAAATTGATGTGTTAATATTTTAATTCTGTTCTTTAATTTTTTTATATGTAAAGTACAGTATAGCGGGTACATGTATCTACAATTAGGGATACTATGACACTCGTACTTGTTCTATTTATATGCGGGTATGAAAAATACCTATATCCGTTACTTATACTGTGGTATCCATTTACAATATCTATTTCCTATCCATTATCGATTTTATACGTGAGTACGGATTATTTTGATCTTCCTAATTATATTTATACGTTAAAAAAATAAAAAAAAATACTTTTACATTTGTTTGGTTCAAAAAAAGGAAGAAATAAATAATTTTACATTTAATATTATTTTCAGTGTCATTTATTATTATTATTATTATTATTATTATGATAACAAAAAATAAAAAAAATATTATTATAATAACTATTGAAATAAATAATTATTCAAAAAAATAATTTTGTTATTAATTTATAGATTATTTTTTTTTTATGATTATAAAATAAATATAGTAGTAAACTGCTAAGAGGATGGGAAGAAAATAAAAGAAATTGAATCATGCATATTTATTTCGTGTCTTACTTTTTTAAATATTTTTTCATGCTCTTTTCCCGTGGATTGAGAACATAAAAGCTATTTGAACATAATAATTGATCATAAAAATAATAATAAATAAAAGAAAGTAGGTAAGGACATGTTTGGGGGATGGGAATCGGACAATATAGTGGATAACACGTCTGCGCAACGAATTAAGTGACAAGCAATGATTTTGTGAAAAGGAATTCTCATTGCTTGTCCAAAAGTTGTGACAACCTAATTTTATTGTTTGGTAGCAAAAAGTAATCGCAAGCTCTGATATTTGATTACTTCAAATTTCAGAAAACCTCTAATCAGACCAAAAGCTTTTTTCTTTTGGTTAAAAGGTGTCAACTTTAATCTTTGTTTTTCATATGAATGAATGTTAAATAATTTTCTAATTATTTTATTTTATGGGTGGATTATAATTGTTGTATACTAAAAAAGGGTAGTAAAATAATAATTAGTAATAAACTCTTTTTAGCCTCTCTTGTTCAAAATCTAGGCGTTACTTTATATGGCATTGTGATCAAAATCTAAACACTTTTCGTCTTCTCTATGCAATTGCAAGTTTTAGCAACTATGACAGTAAAAGACAAAAAGCCAAACAAAATGCATCTCTCATGTGTCAACCTCATGCAGCTAAGTTGTAAAATATTAATTACCAGACCATAGTACTTTTCTAATTACCATGTTTCTTTGGCCTCTAAAGTCGCCTTAAAATTTAACGTAACTCTTTGAGATTCCACGGAATTTGTTGGTTACTGTTCCGAGATTTGGACCCATCTTTTTATATTCTGTTGTATTGTGATTCTCATAAAGAAAAGTGGCAATCCACTCGATTCCATCACCACTGTTACTGATAATATTCTAATCAAGTTGAATCAGAAAGAAAGGCTTAGCTTTGCATGGTGAAATCAGAGATGGCGGAGAGTGAAGTGGAGGTGATTCACTCATGGTCTGCTCCAAGATCCCTCAGTACCAGTCTCATGTATTCTTTTGCTCAGGTCTCTCTCTCTCTCGCACTCACCTTTTTTCTTGCCAATGTATTTTGTTGGGTGCAAACAAGGAGTTAAAATATTGCATAATTTGACCTTTCTATTTTGAAATTTCTCATCATGAGTGATTTTAGCAGACTTTGTATGATAAGAAAACGATATTGTTGTTTGATGATGTTTTTGTTTGATGATGATGATGATGTTGTTGTTGTTATCATTCTTTTGATTTGGTCAGTTTCAACAAATGTGTACCTAGTATTCTGCTGATAGGTTAATCATTCCATTAATTGATTGAAACCTTGGTCTGCTATTGATGATTACTCGAGAATCCTGTTTCTGATGAAGGCGTGTTCATTTGTGCTACCCAGAGGGATGACATAGAAGTGCTTGATGAGCCTCTTTATGCAAATTTCCTCAGAGTAACAGGTCTTGATAGACCGTACAGGGAGGAGCTACTCTCAAAAATGGTAAATCTCTCACAAAATGCCTTCCTTCATTACCTTTCCTCTAATGGTTCCTGTGTATTTGTCTCTTGTAGTATCCTCTTTCCATGCTTCATTTTGAAAAATGTTGGTGTTTCAAATGTAACAGGAATCTGATGGAAATAAGGTCACTAGTGACATAATTTTTGGTCCAGGAAGGAAGAAATATAGATTCTGCAAGGTAAAGAACGTATCTTTTGATATATGCATTCATTGATCCAAAAAACCCCATACTAAATAGTTTATCTTGAGCCTTAGCTATGTGTTACCAAAACCAAGTTTGTTTTCTTCTCCTTCATTATTTATCTTTTGCTGTTTTCAGCATATATCAAAGCAACGGTTACAAGGTTTGACTGGTGATCTAATGAAGAAAGGAAAACACTTCATTCTGATAAGAAATCCTCTTGATATATTGGTAAAATGTCTTTCATTTATTACTTATTTGTCACTAAAATAACTTGCCAGTTCTGCATATTTTTGTCATATGCATAAGGTTTGGCTTGTGAAAAACCCTATGAGCTTTGTGTTTCATTAATAATGCCTAAAGGGTGTTACAAATATTTTATCAATTTTTATGACATTTCTTGGTTTTTTATGTCTATTACTACTGCGTGATAGTTCTTGTGTGATTCACTCAATTGTGTATGTTCAGCCATCCTTTGATAAGGTTGTCCCTCCATCTTTCTATGAGTTGGGTTTGGCAGAACTAGTTTGTATATACAATGAACTTCGTGAGATTGGAAAGGCACCACCTGTTATTGATGCTGCAGAACTTCAACAAGATCCTGAGGTATTATCTGAGCTTTGTGAACATGCTTGATTGGTTTTTGTTTATTTGAGCACTAGATAGATAATAATATTTACAAACTAACTTAAAATATGTTTTTAAACATTACTTTTTGATTATCTTGCATTAGTCTTGTGATCTTGTTGATTTTCAGGCTACCCTACGCGGTCTCTGTGATGATCTGCAGATTCCTTTTCAACCTGCTATGCTCAAGTATGTAGCTTTTTGTTACCCTTTACATAAATTCTCCCAACAAAGTTAAAATCACAGCGAGGAACTCAATGGGGATGAGTTTATCACTGGAAACTTTGGTTAAGACATTGATCAAGTTACTATTTTTAGCGTTCAAACAAAACAATGTTCCTGATATTCTTATTCTGCAACAATACATTCCAGGTGGGAAGCAGGTCCAAAGGAAATAGATGGCTTGTGGGCTCCTTGGTGGTACAAGACTGTGCACAAAACTACTGGTTTTGAGAAACCTAGAAAGTATCCCCAGGTATTTTGTTGTTTCATCATGTTCTATTAGTCTTTTATAGAGAATCCATGCTGTTATTTTGTTTGAGCTATTATTAGTATTTTGAAGTTGTTTGCTCCATTACCTATTGCCATTATATTTTTTCTAACAACAGAAATTAGATTTGAAATTGGATGCTCATTATGAACCCATGTTTGTTCTTACTTTTCCCATAAAAAAATTGGATGATACAAAATTTGATTTGACCAAAAACATGACTATAGTTAAGCTGTAAAGTTTAAACTTGTCTTCTTTTCAGCCATTTCCTTTTTCTCTCTACGATTTGTTGGAGCAAAGTCTACCACTGTATAACATGCTTCGGCGTCATGTGAAGAAAAAATCATCTCTTCTGATCCCTCCTTTACCTACTCCCAATCTTCCTGTTCCTGCAAATGAGAAATTGCTTGCTTGGGTTGGTGATGAGATTGTGCCTCGTGATAGTGCTAAGGTAATTAGTTGCATGACAATTAAAGGGTATCTGCTGTATGTTTTTCATATGATAAAGCTTCAGACTTATGTGGTTGATGTACAGATTCTCATGTTTTGAAAATATTACCCTGTGATCTATCAGGTTTCTGTGTTTGATTCAGTTGTCCAAGGAGGTGACTCGGTTTGGGAGGGACTTCGGGTGTATAGTGGAAAGATATTTAAGCTTGAGGAGCATCTAGACAGGTGATGTCACAAAACTAAGAAATTGAATAGTTTTTTATATGTAATGCTATCACATTATTCCAATAATATTCTGTCTGATCAGTTGATTACATAATTGAATTAGTAATGCAATAATTGAAAAACTCATGATGTGTCCTCTTACATTTCTTGTTTCTTATAGGTTATTTGATTCAGCAAAAGCTTTAGCTTTTGAAAATGTTCCTAATCGGGATGAGGTGAGTCTTAGATGCATTCAGTTCATCTATGTAGCATGTGTCAGTTGAAACATTCAGTTCTTGTTTAGGTTACCATCATAATGAATGTTCAAAAAATTGCAGATAAAGGAAGCAATTTTCAGAACTTTGATTAGGAATGGCATGTTTGACAATTCACACATACGGCTTTCCCTAACACGAGGGAAAAAGGTTTTACTATCTCTCATTTATCATTTCAGCTAGCTAAATTATTTCTTAAGCCTAATAATTCGTCAAATTCTGTTTCATCATCACTCACATGGCAGTGCTCAGCGTTATATGGGAGCAGCTTCATAATTTTAATAATATATTAGAGTATATGAACAAAAAGCCTGTCCATATTAACCAGAAATCTCAGTTATAATAGAATGAAGCAAAGGGTTCTGCTTGTTTGATTATTCAGTGAAACTATGGTAAAGACGAAATAAATTGTATTAAAGTCCCTTTCTATGGACCATTCTTGTTTTAACTAAAGTAGAATCAATATTCTGTTTATCCAGGTTTCTTCTGGGATGAGCCCAGCATTCAATCTTTATGGTTGTACATTAATTGGTAACTTCCTATCCCATTGCCAACTAAGTAACATTGATGTTAGTATCAAATTCTTTATATTCAAGTTATTTTTTAGCTATAATAGTTCTTCTTTTAAGCTTTGATAAATCTTCACACTAGTCTTTTAGCTAAGTCAAGCAAAATCATGCAGTTTCAATAATATTTAAATGTGTGGAATCATCACTTGCATCATTGCTTTGGAAATGGTTAATCATTTTATACTATATTGGTTTCTTCTTTACATATGCAGTGCTTGCTGAATGGAAACCCCCAGTGTATGATAATACCCGTGGTATAGTTCTTGTAACTGCTACAACTCGCCGTAATTCACCAAATGTGAGTTTCTGCTTTGTATACTTGTTATCATGGTTCTCTTTCATCTTACACATTGGAGAACATTTTGATACATTTTGTTTTTACCAGAACTTGGATTCGAAGATTCATCACAATAACCTTCTCAACAACATACTTGCAAAGGTATTTTCCTGTTCTTCTCAACCAAAATGTGCTAATTAATTACTGTTGTTGGTAGTAGATGGTTTCTGTTGTAACAGTGATGGTTGTTAAGTTAATTTAACAGGGTAATCCTTATAGTAATATCATTATGGATAATGTTTATTCACTACATTACTAAATATTATCATTGACCAAGTGCAGATTGAAGGCAATAATGCAAAAGCAGATGACGCAATCATGCTTGACCAAGATGGTTATTTGTCAGAAACCAATGCAACTAACATTGTATGTCCTCAAATTTACCCTTACTGTCAAACAAGTCTTTATTTTCATTGTACTAGGTAGCAACCAACAGAGATGTTTCTTGGGGTCAAAGCTTTGCAACAAGGTTTATTTGCAACATAGACACTACAGGGTCTAATGTTTGGAACACTTCAACTCATTTAATGTTCTTCTGTCTGCAGTTTGTTGTCAAAAAAGGCCGTGTTCTGACACCTCATGCCGATTACTGTCTTCCTGGCATTACTCGCGCAACTGTAAGTTGTGTACACTAATCCTGTTGTTTTAAAACCAATTTCTGTATATAGTGACGGACCTACATGTAGTTGAGCGTGAACAAGCAGTTTCCTGATTTTGTTAAAATTAATACCAAATATCTCAAAAAAAATTATTTTGTCCTCCGTAATCTTATATATTTGTCCTCCTTAATTCTTCTCCCCTTGATTCTTTACTTTTATTGTTAAAGGTTGCTTGATTGAGACACATAATTTCTAACTGACTGCGCTGACTCAGGGTCTTAGATTCGTCATTGTCCGTATGTATTGTATATGTATTGTAGCATTTATGTTTGGCATGAAGAAGCAGATGACACCTGAATACAAGTTTCAGCTACAAGAAGTGCTTTTATTCAGCATCTGATTTTGTTTGTTAGAGTGCCATTGTGTTGGCAAATAATCACTTTTTTTGGTAGGACATGGAGTAGATTACTAGAAAAGTTTAGGTTTGTAATTTCATTCTAAGTTATGCTTATCAATGAAGTGTACTTTGGCATTGATTGACTCTTCTGGTTTGCAATTTTAGGTAATGGATCTTGTTGTGAAAGAAGAGTTAATCTTAGAGGAGCGCAGAATCAGCTTGTCAGAAGTGCATACTGCAGATGAGGTTCCCATATACAGTTTCAAATACGTTTCTGAACAAAAATTGCTATAAGATATTAGGGATTAACTTATGAGAACAAAAGATCATACACTGATACTGTAAATAGTTTTACACTATCATCTAGTCATAAACTACCATGGTAAGTTTATTTACTTCACAGTAGCTATTTTGAAATTCATGTCAAAGGTGCATTGCAATTAGATAATATATACTCTCAGTTCATTACTATTCAACTCTCAACTTTTACTGTTCTAATCATTTTCTTATTTGATAATTTTATATTAATCTATTACTTTTAGCATAAAAATAATTTGTGCAAAAAATGTACAATTATACATATATATCATCCAATTTAAGTTGAGTTATAAATAGAAGACTATCTTGCAGGTCTGGACAACTGGAACAATGGGAGAACTAAGCCCGGTAAGTGCCTATTATACCTTTTCAATCCAATCTTACAATACATTTAAAGGTTAAATATGTTTTTAGTCCCTGAACTTGAACATGAAATTAGATTTCGTTCCTGTTCCAAACTTTGATACATTTTGGCTTTCAAATTTTAAAAATGAATAGATATGGTCCCTTTAATCTGATGACATTAATTTTTTCTTTTACATGTTAAACGGTGTTTTAGGTTGACATTTGAGCTTAAACGTGTCAAATGGTGTAAACAACTTAAATATCAGAATGTAAATACCATTTAAAAATGTATCAAAGTTTAAATTTAGGAAGTAAAAACATATTTAACATTACATTTAAAGGACAAGTTTAATGGTATGAGATTAAAATTTATTGGATATTTTGTTTAGGTGGTGAAGGTTGATGGTCGCGTAATTGGCAATGGAGAAGTTGGAGCAATCACCAGAAGATTGCAAGCTGCATATAAAAATTTGACAGAAGAGGCTGGTGTACCTATACCAACCTATGTTAAAACTTGAAAAGGTTTACCATCTTTTTCTCTTTTTCTTTTCAAAAAACTTTTAGACTTCTTTGGTCTTAAAATTTTCCATAATCCTTTTTTTATCTTCATCTCTTGTAGATTGCAGTTGTAAGGGAGAGGAAAATGCTGTACATTACTAAAAGCTACATATATGGAAGCATTTTTCCCTCAGAAAAGAAAAATGGTTTTTCTGTTATTCAATAAATTAGCAAAAAACAAACTCTTTCTTTTTCTTTGGAGGGGAATTAAAAAGTTCGTGGTTCCATTAGAGCTTGTTAAGGTTGAGTTTGGTTTCAAGTTAACTTTTTTTTAATCACTGACCAGTTTACATGGTTTTAGCTAAATGATCGGATATTTTTTATTTCTTTCTAGTATTTAAACAGGATTGTCAAATAAATAAAATACGATTAAACAGAGTATTTTTTTTTATTTGTTCTCTAAATTCATATTTTTAACAGTTAAAATTGAGTGATTTGAGTATGATGTAAGTCATTTTTATATGTAAGGTTGGTTTAAAATTTTTTAACATAATATTTTTTATTCACAATTCATTGGACACAGAATAGACACAAAAATATTGTTTTGAGTAAAATGTTATTTAATTTTACTTCATTCATTTTTATTATTATTAGTAGTAGTTAGTAGTATTAGTATTAAAGACATAATCCATTTGTGGTGAAAAGTTTTTGAAATGAAGTTATAAAATTGAGTGAATTTTGATAAGTTCTTCTATTATTACTTGTAAATTTTTATTGTTAACAAGATAGTTTGATTAGTAACTGGATCTATTTTATTAGTTTATACTATCTTTTATATGCAACTGGAAAGATTGTGCCCTACTCTATAACAAGAATAGATTAAGGTACAACTTTTTAATAATTAAATTAAGTCAACATTTTTATTTAAATATATTTAGTTGAACAATGCCTAAGACATTCAAAAAACTTAAAAAGTGGAATTACTTAACTAAAAAGAAATATTAAATGTATTAAAAGCATAGGTACTGATAATACAAGTGGAGACTAGATTATACATATAAGAAATTGAAAAATGATATATTATTACAGTTTGTCCATCTCAAACTTAAGTCTTTCTTAAAAAACAAGGAATTATCTTAAAAGAAAAATTGGGTCAGCTTTCCCTATGAATTCATCAATTTTTCTATTGTCCGTTTTCAACAATTAATTCCAATTTTTATAATAATGAGAATTAATTAGAACATTTTCCAATTCGTGATTTAATTTCAATAAATACTAACACATAAAACTAATATAACAAAGACTAAAAATCTGACAGAGTGCATAGTAAAATTTACGAGGCATGATATTTTGATTTGGGTTATATATTTATGTCATATTTATGTCTGATACGTATTCATGTTCGATATTTTAAAATATTTGATTATTCTGATCACCAAAGTGGTAATACTTTCATGATGATTATTTTTTATGTTAATACTTTTAATACATATTATTTCAATTTGAATTCACACAATAACAATCATATATTTATTATATTTTTAAAGATTAATTTATATTTTTCAATATATATGTATCGCGTATTGTGTTTTATTATTTTCAAAATAAACATATCAATTATATATATATATATATATATATATATATATATATATATATATAGAAAGTCCGTACATCATAGAGTAAAATATAAACTTAATTTGTTGTTTTTTCACATTTCTTATTTTTTTATTTTTTTAAAAGAAAAAAAAAGTAAAAAAAATATATATTATTTCTACTTATTTATTACTTATTCTATTCCACTTTGGAAAAAGAAAAAACAAAGTAACTTTTTTCAGACTCACGTGACAATGAAATGTCAGTTTTATAGTATGATATTCGTCATATACGACCTTTTATTGTTTCTCAAGAATGTTTCTTATATGCAATTAATGTTTAAAATATACAAAATTTGAATAGTTATATCTCAATTTTCTTTTCAAATTTTGATAATCTAACTAATTCAAGTGTTCTTAATTTTTTTTATAATATGTATGTATAATGTTTTTTAAAACATAAAAAAATGAAAGAAAATCTTCTACTATATTTTTTATTGATTTTGATTTCATTAATTACATATTTCAATTTTTTTAATTTAATTATTAATAAATTAAGAGAAGGAATTACAATAGTTTAAATAAATATGTGTATTTTTTTATAATTAAAATTATATTAAATTATAATTTTTTTATTAATGACAATAGTAATACGTATATTTTGAATATATTATATTAGCTTGCCAAATTATTGGTTACCACTCCATACAACAATAAAGAATTCTTAAAAAAACTAATTACATTTGAATATATATTAACGTACATAAAAAAGAAATAAAGTCAGTAAAGAAGATAACTTTTTTTATTATATTTGAATGTATTATTGCAAACGTGACTTTAAATAAGTTATAATAAAGATTAGATTTGACTTTAGAAATAGACATTTGTGTTAATAATCTTTAAAAGTACATAAAAACAAATTAGATTTCACTATAAAGTATAATCCATCCATTTTAACTAACAATTATTGGAATATTTGTATACATTATAGTTTGTTCTTATAAAAGTTCTTGTTGACCTATCATCTCGTTATTCTAGATAAATTACACCTGTATAAACACTTTAATTTAATTTGAAAGAGGTTTTTATGTAAATTTAGGGTTAAATATGTTTTTGTCCCTCTTATCCATTTTTGTTAAGTTTATTTGACATTTTAAACGTAATTTATGATAATATTTGAGTTAACATTAAAGTGAATATGTGTCAAACAGTGTAAACAATTTAAATACTATCTTGAAATGCGTTTGAGACGTCAGATAAATTTAACAAAATTTGGTTAAAAAAACTAAATTCACGTAATTTTAAATATAAAAGACTAAATTGGTCAAAAATTTTAAGGAAAGACTAATTCCAAATTTTTCTGAAACTTGTAGGACAAAAACATATTTAACTTTTAATAGATCAAGTTAAATTTTAAAAATATGTTAGATGAAACCTAAAATAGAGTCCATGGAAAATAATAGATCATACCTATATCTTTAATTTGTTTAAAAGGGCGTTTTATTTTAATGTTTTGTTTGGGCTATTGTATTTACAAGTGTCCAAATAATGATTGTTAAAAAATTAAAATTTATATAATAATAAGTATAAGATGTTCGGTCCTGATAATTTATTATTATATTTTTTTATTTTAATTTTAAACGTGACAAGTAATTAGAATATTAATTGATAAAGAATGTAAGAGTAAGTATAAAAATTTCTAAAAATAAAAAAGTATAAAAGGCATTGCACTCTGTCTGTATTGCCTGCAGATAGTACAAGGATAAAAATGAAAGGAATAAGAATCTATAACCATGGCAGCTTTAATTTATGAGAGAAAGAAGAATGATTTTAAATTAATTATTCATAAAGTAAATTTTATAGGTTAAATATATATTACCATCTTTTTCTTTTCTTTGGCTTTCAATCCTGAATTTAAGTTCAATTACTTCAATTAACTATGGATATTAATAACACATAAAAAAAACTTAAAATTTTATAGATTGTTCAACTTTCTTTTTTAAATGTGAGATTTAAATTTCTCTGACATGATAAAATATTAAAAGGTGGATCTAAATATATTTCATTGAGAAAACACTTGTAAAGTAATTGAAATACAAAGAAAATGAATATATTTATTTTTCATGGATTTAATAATGCTGTCGCGTCATGGAATTAGAGCTTCGGGCCCAACTGAGTTTGGGCTACAATAATTGAACTTTTCTGAAAAGCCTCATTATTACAAAGCAAGAAAGAATGTGTTTGGGCCAGCCTCAGTTATTTTTATTCTCTTTTTGGCGTTGATTGTGATGAACATTCATTCAAATGATATCAGAATATACTACAATACAACACAACCATGTCATGCATGCACTGCACACAATCTAGTCACAATAACAACTAAGTAATCAACACCTCATTCACTCGATCTTCTCTTCTTTTTCTCTGTTCAACGTTGAATTAATTCTTCAACGTTAAACAGAAAAAAAAGAACAGAAAACTGAGTCAATGAGACGAATCAATTTTTTAAAATAGAAGTAACAATTAGTTGTTTTTTGTTTCACATGAACTTCTTATCATATTTTTTGCACCGATTTTACGTTAGAAAATCAATTCTACGATCACTTTGACACATAATCAAACACGCATTTAATAGCTTCGTTCATTCTTCAAAATTGTTTCAATTCCAAAGAAAAAGGGCATATGCTACTTTTTATGTGCTATGGTTGTTTGTTAAGAATTGATTAATGAGAAAAGAGGAAGTTTGGTGTGGACCAATTCAGTGCATAATCGCATTGAGTTCAATTATTAGTGTCTTTCTTCACTTTTGTGTCATTTCCAGTTATGGGGGTGATTGTCATGGTTCTAATAAATAGCTTTATGTCTTTTTACTTTATTGTGTTGTATTTTCTATCACACAAACAAAAGAAAGAAAGTCACTATCTTCTGTCTCTCTGATACTATGTGTGAGTATGTGTATATGTTACCAACTCTTTTTGTTTCTTTTCTATTTTCCTCAAAGCTGCAACCCAACCCTATTCTCTCTGTCTTTGTATAAAACCTTCCTCACACCACTTTTTCCATACTCAAATTTTAGTATATTACAAAAGTTAGGTATAATCACTAATTCATTCCTCTTTTTCAAATCATTCATATTTGTTTTTTTCCTCAATAAAGTTTTTATTTTTATAAAAAATACTTAATTTAGCTCATTTTATTATATTCACGCAACGTGTCAAAATTTGAGTGATGTTTATCTTAAAATTTCAATCTCGGCATGACATTTTTAAAGTAAATATGATCCAATAAGACAAACCTAAATTTGGACATGTATATTTTTTTAAACTATGCTGATGTTCAATTTCACATAAAGAACCACATTAAACATTAAGTACTTTTTACAAAAAATAATAACTTGTTGGAGTATAAAAAGTGTAAAAAGTAAATTGAATCAAAAACTTATATATAATAACTAAATTATTTATTAAACCTAAAAGTTAACAACCCTTTTACATCATCGTCTCATTTTCTATTACCAAGAGTCAATCGGTCAATTTACTCTTCAAATTAACATTCTGGCATTTGACACTTTTCAAATAAAAGAATATCCAGATTTTAATTAGGGACGTAAAAATGGATCAGGTCTGCTGGACTAGAGCCGAAGAAAAGGGCGGGTCAGGTTGAAATTTTCAGTCCGCCAACCTAATGTAACCTGACCCGCCTAACATGTCAGTTTAGCGGACCAAAACGGATTAGCTTGCCAATTTGTTTTTTTTTTTTTTATGTTTAAAATTAAAAATAATACTTTTTTTTTTTTTATATATATAATAGATTTATAAACAAAAATTTAAAAAAAGTTAAAAAAATTAAAAAAATTAAAAAAAAAGACAGGTTAGCCCACCGGCCTACCAACCCGCTCTAAGACAAAACGAGTTACAATATCCAACCTGTTTATTGGTGGTAGGCCAGTTCGACCCGACCCATTTTTGGCAGACCGCAGGCGAGCCGGACCAAAACGAGCCGAACTGGTCTGTTTTGACACTCCTAATTTTAATATGTGATAGATCTAAAACTTCACACTTTCAAAGTATGTAAATATCAATTAATTAACAAAAGAGACGACATTAAATATTTTTTTTATAAAAATAAGATTTGATGGAGTAGAAAAATATAAAAACTAAAACAAATAAAAAACTTACATATAAAATGACAAAATTATTAATTAAACCTGAAAGTTAACAACCTTTTGCATCATCCACTTCAGTTTCTACCACCAAGAATTAATCGGTGAATAGAGTCTCCAAATTAACATTTTCTTAAGTTTAAGAGAGAGAGAAAGTCGAAAAGAAGAAAACGAGTATGTTTTATGCAACGTTGGCAGTGGTTTAAATTCCAAAAGATGCTTTGTTTGTTGATTAAAATTTGATGTTTAATGGGTTGGAATCAATGTACTGAATGTTGGGGGGAAGACAACAGGGAGAAGAAGACAAATAGGTGTTAGAGTTGGAATCTTCCAAAAGACAACCCTGGAGTTTCACGAACAACCAAAAAATTGTTATTATTATAAAATTCATATTTTGGTGGATTCAATTGCAATCTGACAATTAAAAATAGGGGACGGGACCTAACATATATTGCAAAGGACAGTAAAATCTGCAAAGGACATCATCTTATCTTTTACCCTCTTATCCTGTGCTTTTATTTCCACTCTTTTTTTTTTCCTATGAAGATAATACTCATTTTCTTCTGACACTACTCTATGCACAAAGTTCAAATGTGAATGAATTAGACTTCATGTGATCACTACATCTAGATCCTATCAAAATATCACTTCATTTTGCAGTTTCAAGAACGCTTTTTGAGACTCATTACACTTCAATTTACCAACATCAACAACAGTTTATGCATGCCTTGGTTTTTTCAGTGTCTCTTCTAACAAAATTCTATTCATTTTCCCACTGTGTAAAAAAAAGAAGAAGAAAAATTCAACCTTTAAATGTAAGCATGTAAGTTGTCAATTGTGTTGGAAACTTTATATAGTTTTTGTACTCATGTTATGATGCTAATCGAGTCCGTGGAATGTAGCTATCATCATGAGTTTATGCAATGCAGCCTCTATCATGCTAATTTTATTTTGAATTTTTTTTCGTAAAAAATATTCACAAATTTTGTTCGTAAAAAATAAAATTACAAAAAATTATTATCAATTTTTTTTCAAAATATTTTGTAGAAAATACTTTTTGCAACAAATTTTGTAAAAAATAATTATTCATGAATGAATTACCTGTCAATTAAGATTTTTAGAAAAAATAACAGAAAAAAAAAGTCTTTTATTGCAAATTTTTTTAACAAATTTACAAAATAAATCACATGTAATATGAGAATTTTTAATAGTATTATAATTAGAAAAATGATTCGATTTCTTAGAAAAATTCACTTGTGAGTTATAACATCAATGAAACTGCAGTTTAATTGACACGAGGAATCATACAATAGTGAAATGTTTGTGTTTGTGTTAGTGTTTCTGTCAAAATCTATATTAAATAGATGAAATTATCTCCGATTTAAAATTTTAAAATAATGAATGATGATTTATTTTTATATTTTATTCAACGTAAATGAAACACAAACTTAAATCACATGTATAGGTAGAGGTTGAAATATTTGTGTTTGCGTTGTGTTCAATATTCTTTTTAGAATATATGTTATATAGATGAAATCATTTTTAATCTAAAATATTAAGACAATATATTTTAAAAAAAAATATTTAATTTCATTATCTTTATTCAATATAAAATTTAAATTCGCAAGTAAACTCCATCTAAAGAAAGTTATTTAAACAAGAAGATCCTTATTATAAAATTGGAAAAATGAAGGTATGTAATGTTAGCATCATTTTGTATTTGAGTGGAGAAGGAATTTTCATTTTCACCCAACCAAAAGAAGGAAATAACAAGGTTTTAAAATTTGAGAAAACAAGATGCATTGGATTTTTTGAGTAGAGAGAGTTAAGTGCATGAAGGAAGGGAAAAGGGTTTTACCCAAACATTTATACTGTTTTTGTTGACTCAAATGATGACATTAGCAATTGCTAACACACAAATCACCCAGAATGAATGAAAACATTAACCACAAAAAGGTTTTATGCTCACTTTTCAACAATACTTCAAACTATGTTTCTAACTTTACCATTTGAGTTATTCGATGACCCCACCACAACATAACTTTCTTTTCAATTTTTTTTTTCACCTAGGAATTCGACTACGAATATAGTACAATTTGATGGGGCCATTGTTTTTTTACCTTCAATGCTCTAATCATTTGCATTTTTTCAATAGCTATTAAAAAAATTATAGAATGCATGAATTGAAGAATGATCCCTATAATATAATAACTCAAGCTACTTTTCTGTAACAGCCACCATTAATGAATTATTTTTCTTTCTCACTCTCTCTTCTTCTCCAGTCAACAGCTGTCATGATCATGCTCTGTTTTCTGAAAATTATGTCAAAGTGACATTTTTCAAAAACAATTCCTTGGCACAATAGAACAAACAACAATTCTGTATTCCTGCAAATTTTGAGTTAGGTTAAATCTAGATTTTAAGTCTAACTCTACTTCATAAAATTGGTTTATAAGATAAGAATTATATCTACTTATATATTATGAATTAGTTTTATTTTTAGTCAATGTGGAACTTTTAATACACTCTCTTACATCGAAGTATATTTATTTTGTGTGCGGAACTAAAAATTAATAGGTGGTCCATTAGTGGTCAGATAGCGGGTGAAACAGAATGTCTGAAAAATATCGTTAGGATAAACTCTAAATATCATTCTCTTGTAAATTGCATGTGAAAGATTAATATTATGGTGTATTAATTTTTTAGAATAACTTTTATACAAGAGAGAACTAGAAAGTGAAAGAAAAGAAAAGGAAAAATATGTGATAAGCAATGTTTTAATGATGTAAAAGTAAATAAATTATGGGATTTTCTTGAATTGTATTTATATTTTTATATTATTATATTGGTGTCCATTGTTTAAGAGTATAGTGTTTCTAATCTTAAAGAGTGATGTAAACAGAAATAACATAAAATTTTAAAAGATTGACGTCTCTGTATAATTTGAAAAAATTTCAAGGATTGTAAGTAAAGAAAAAATGGCACGATTTTTTTTTTTTATAAAATTAGGTTTAACTTTTATTTTGTTGTTTTTACTCACTATATGTAAAAGGACTAAAAATTATTAAAACAATTTTGTGAAAACAAAAAAAAAATTAAAGTATAGAATCTAAAAGATGAAATTTATATAACCATATAAACTCTAAATGATTAATTAAAAAAACATTAGAAGTTAAAACGGGGAGTTCCTTTATTTAACATATTATATTGAATCAAGAATCTCTCACTCTCTTTGCCATTTCATTTCATTGTGCTAGAAAGATGACCTAAAACGTCTAATAAATAGTTTTGAAACATAACAAAAATAAATCAATAAAAGGAAAAAATAAAATTGATTATGACAAAAGTGTCTATTTAATATGATAAGAGGAAAATGGTTGGATTATGACAAAAGTAAAAGGTACAAAAGTTGCTTTTTTTTAAGTTGGATAATATTATAAAGACATGTAAAAAAGACGGAAAAACAATGGAGGAATAAAAAAATGGAATTGATATCAATTGCTTTAATATTATAATTACAATAATGGAACACTAGACATCAATTTATGTGTAGATTGGTGGATTGTGTTTAGTCAGCTTCCTAATGATGATAAGGATGAAACATTATTCTTCGTTCTCTGTGAAGCATCAAAATTTCACTCAGAGGGATCAATGAACTCTGGATTTCGCCATTTCTAAATAATAACATAACAAATATACAATAATGATATACATTAAATTAATATGATATTATCTTAAAGAATTAGATTTTAAATATGTTCATATACGAGCCAATCTATCCCAGAAGGTCCTGATGTTGGTATATTTGAAATGTTCTTAAAAGATTTTTTTTCCCCAATATCAGTGAGTCTCGTATCGATTAAGAGTTGAAATCAGAGTCGAGATTAAATGTTGTTTAGGTATTTCTTTCTTCCTCATCTTCTGAAATATTTTTTTAGGACAAAATTTTACCTTTCAAAACAAACAATACCTCGATGATATAATAATTGTTACTAATTATGATTGTCGAACAAATTTGGATCAAATTGAAATATTGATATCTATTGTAAAAACCGACAAACACGAAACAGTGATAGAACTTCAAACTCCAAAATAAAAAAAAAACATTTATTTCAATACATTTAATAATTTTATGATAAAATCTCGTGCTCCAAAACGAATAATGCCTAAAATCTTATTAATAAACAAACGCATGTAAGAATCAAATGGAAAAATGGAGTGAATCTGCTAAAATCTTTGGGTATCTCTTTTATTCAAAGTTGCTTTGAGATATTCTGAATTTGGAATTGACAAATTGGGCTGTGAATGAGATTAAGATGGCCCTACAGCTATTAAAGCAAGGTAGCAGAATTGACTGAGAGCACTTAAATGTGTCTGAAGCAGAATACACTACAATCTTCTCCACACAGAGAAGAAAGAGAGAAAGATAAAAAAATAGAACTAAGCTAAAAAAAAAAAAGACAATGTGAGAAGGAATAAACCAAAAACTTCCTCCAAGGACCCCACATCGATCAAGGTGCTTCAGTAGATTAACAACAGTTGAACAGCCGTTGCAATAATTA
>Ga0214543_1000759_pt1 | contig 57595 bp, 24 predicted proteins | sample CNSS2metaG_FD_160094 | JGI IMG/M metagenome (GOLD analysis project Ga0214543, IMG submission 160094) | Root nodule microbial communities from cowpea collected in UCLA plant growth center, Los Angeles, California, USA - CNSS2 | ecosystem: Host-associated > Plants > Roots > Nodule | place: USA...
AAAGATCAAATTATTCAGTTAGAGAAACCAATTCTTAAAATATTATACTAATGATCCAACAATCTAATGATTAAAAAATTATATTATTTTGGCCCCTCCAAAATTTGTGGGTAAGATCCGCCACTGTTTGGGATAAACTTAATTTGGGAGAAACATCTTAAAAAGAATCATAAATTTAACATATATAAATCATAATAAGATATTAACCTTGATATGTGAGAGATCATCTAAGAATGTATATTTCAATCTCAATTTATGTGTTCCCCAACCTATGTTTTCTAATCTATCTCTTTATATTTATTTCTCCTCACACACTTTCATGATAATTTATATGATGAGAAGTTTTATAGCTAAAAAAAAATTATAATCTCTTTTATAAATCAATTTTTCCATTAAACTTTTTATTTTATCTTTTATTATATTTTTTCATAATATAAACTTAATATAAATAATATATAAATATAATTTTAAAAAAATAAATAAATATATATAAAATAAATTTAAAAAATTTTGGGGGAGCCGGCTCCCCTCGTCCTTAGTTCCGCCACTGCCTAGAAGGGAAGAACAAAATTATAATTGTTTGTTCATTTTCTTTTCTTTTGTTTTGTTTATACATTTGCTTTTAGAATTGTTATATATACTAAAGACGTGTGTGAGAAATGTAGCATATATGCATGTTTATGTCTTGACTTTTCTATGCTTTCATTTGAACGAGAAGAGTAGAGAGATAATTGAATAATATATATTTATATATATATATATATATATATATATATATATATTTTTTGTGGAAAAGTAAAAAACTATTTATAGTTTAAGCCATTTAAAATTTACAATCAAATGACATTTAAATTGACTTAAAAGTGACATGTAAATAAGATATATAGATTCTCGGTGGAAAATTAAAAGAAAAGGGAGGGTAAATTTAAAATTTAAAAGTTTATAAATTTAAATCAAAGTCATGATCTTTTTGCTTTGTATGTTTTATGCTTTTGCTACACTTTTCATGCCTGTGTTACATTATCATGTTTAGCTTAAATTATTTCCATTATCTTAACCGGAATAGTCTCTGCAAAGTATGCTCCAAATCCTCTCAAATCTTTGATTTCAATTTGGGCTTCAAAACTATTTTTCTTCTTTCTCTTTTTGTACTTTTTTTCTTGCCTACTATGACTTCTACTTGGGCTTGAAAAATCCAACCTAAACTATTCTAAATATTCTAAATAATACTCAAAATTGATAAGAATTAAATCTTAAAAATTATAATAAAAGTTAAAAATAAAAAAATTATTAAAAATACACTGTATTGGTATTTTAAATATTTTTTTAATATATTTTAAATTGTCAAAATTAGTTATAATCAGTATATTATTATGAAGATATAGTAAAGATACAAAGACATAGTAAAAGAATAGCACACACAAAAAATCTAGAGAATCTTAATTCGAAAAACTATAATGAAAAGGTTATTGAAAAGAAAAAACTATAATTTCGAATATTCACTTATTTATTGGTAATAAACTTTTGTTGGAAAATTTGACTCTGATTTTTTCTTTCCAGTCATTTTTATTTATAAAACATATGTGACTCGTTTAAAAATCATAATTAATCTATAGACTAAAAACATTAAGAATACCATTCACCAAAAACCAAGTAGAAAAACATATTTGTCCATATTTTAATTATAGAGCCTTTTTCGAAACAACGTATATATTTACATGGAGATAATATTTACCACCTTAAGGTGTAAAACCATTCATATCCTACTGTTTTTATATTTAACGATTTTTTTTATTGATTGAGATATTTAATTATTATACTATTTTAAATAGGTTATCATCTATATTTTAATCTCGATATGCTTGTGTTTAAATATAACCTTAAATATCCTTATTACCGTTGCTTAATATAAGTTTATATTTCAATACATACTTTATTTAAATACTCTTAAATGTTCCACAGCTCACCCTCCCTTGGAAATAGCTACAAAAGATGAGTTTTACTGGATATAGTTGCATAAAACAAAATTTTAGTGACGTGAAGCTTAATTACCAAAGGTCAAAAGATGATCTCCATACCAAAACATGGAATGAAAACATAGAAAGAGACAAGGAACTCAATATTATACCAAAATAAATCAAACACTGAGACCGAGCAACTGTTCGAATACTGATCAAACGTAATCCCCCACTAAAATATTGTACATGGTTGTCCCGTGACAGAGGTCAAATGGGTCGAGTCACGATCGAATCGTGGTATTTCAGCTGGTATACTCTTAAGTTTAAAGAGTTGCATCCTGATTACACCAAGATCATGAGTTCGATTGAGGGTGGACAATTGTTAAGAGAAATTGTTATAGGTTACATAATTATTTTGGAGGTCGGGTAGATCAAATCACAATCCAAATAGAATTAACTTTTGAACAAATGATAAGCGATCTAACATAAAACACACAATAAGAAACAACGAATAACATCACTCTAGATGATTCATCAGCACCAGAACGAGAGGAGAAAAAAAAACAAAGATAATCATAGTGAAAGTAAGAAGAAAAAAGCTTCAAGCCCAAAAGCCTTTTAAGCTAAATATGATTTATTTAGTTTGTGGTGGTGTTTCATGCCCTACACCAGGGCTATGACCGGGACTGGTGGGGCGGTAGGCATCACCATCACCACCACCTCCAATGGTATCACTGTTTGGTTTATACCAGTAAACTGAAGGAGCTTGTGGACTCGTAGGTATTGCTGGTGGTGTCGGAATGTTGTTCCGTGACGCTTCAATTGAGTCAAAGTTGTGTTGCAGAATAAGGAAGACAAGAAAGATTAACATGGTGGTTTTTGGTGCCATGAAATGAAACTGAGCACAACACAAGACAAGGTTATTGAGCCAAACCCTAAATAACTATATTGTTACAGCTTCAAGTGCAACTTATTGAATGATGCTCTGGATGAGGTAGATGAGAGTGGTATTTAACAACACTTCCCCTGATTACTATAGGGCTTGCAACTTGAAGCATTAACTATGATTTTAATGCACATGAAGATGTCTTCTAAATACTATTGGAAATGCAGAAACATATACAGAAGAGGGAGCATTCATTAATGGGAATATATCCAAAAGAAGTTAGTTCAGCATTACTTGGCTCCTCATATCCCAAAATAGCTATTTTCTGCAACATGATGTAGAACTGTTGATTAACAAAATGCTTCTTCCACTAAGTAAACTATGGATTACCTGATACAAAAATCTTCTATTCCATCCCACGGTTTTCTTGGTTATCATTCTCTAACATGAGCACGACAGGGAAATTGGTAGAGTTGCGAATTAAATATTCCTCTCGATTAACAAGATCAGATTTTGGAACAAGAGTAATGATTAATGTCGCGAGTAGGTCGTCCACTCGAAAATGTAATTAAATAATGATGATTTTTACCTTATAAATTACTAAAAAATAAATATATGGTGGTGTATAACTTTTAATGTAATTTACATTAATTATTTGTAAAATAAATTAAATAATTGAATCATCTCATAACTGAATGAATTACTCTCTGATGCAAAGTTTTATGACTAATTTAACTTTATAAAATGACTTACATTTAATTTATGTTTACAAAATTAATTTATAAGGTAAAAATATGATAGAGGACTATCTTCTAAACTTCAAATGGTACGAATTTGAGGACAAGTTCTTTTCGAGAAGAAGAGAATGATAGAGGACTATCCCTGGATTCTATATAAGAATAACTTAAAATAAATCTTTACAATTCAAATGACCTATATATAACAAGGGTAAGGAACAAGAGATTGGAAGATCAAATAATCAAATATATTCAATGCTCCTAATGGTACAAGCAATTGGAGATTCAAAGATATGAAGATCATGACAGCACATTTGAAGGATAATTTTTAGGAAAAATAGTTTATGTTTTTGGACTTTGAGTTTTCTTTTATGAATTAGTTATGTTTATATGTTTTTAAACTTTGGACCTTCTTTTATAATTAGTTTATGTTCTTATGATTTTGGGTTTGGGCCTTCGGGTTCTCAGGTTTTCTTATATTTATGTGCTATGTATATAGATACCAAAAACTAATGTAGACATTTTTATTTATATATTGAATTTTATTTCATTAAAGGGAGATTTTCTTTGTTCTTGGCTTAGATCTCTGATTCTTATCAAAGATTACATCTTTGTGGCACGAATTTTCACTTGACTTATCAATATGTTAGATTGTAGCGTCCTCCATCTCTATCTTATTTCGTTTTCTTTTCTGATTTATTTTTGGTTTGCCTTTAGAAAATTCAAATGCATAAACAATCCTACTTTTTCCTCATATCATACGACTTCCTCTTTTATACATATTATAATCATATGTGTAATATAAGACACCCCATCATTAGATAATACTATCATAATAGTTTCAAAGAACTTGATTAAGATAAGTCACTCACACACAAACAAATACACTTGACCGATTGATTTAGGATTTTAATTATTGACATTTAAAATTTTAATATATGTCAATAAAATTTGGCAAAATATAAAATTTTTATTATTGAAAAATATTTCTATTAGTAAAATGAGTGTCAATCTTGTTGATAAATTCGTTAATAGAAAGAGTGCCGATATTCTAACTATATCTAATGAAATATGTGTTATAAATTAAGTGGAGGTGAAATGTTAATTTTAATTTATAATTAGTAATAAATATTTATTGATGGATAATTATTGACAAATTTAGACCGTTAGTAGTTACAGACAAATAATTACTAATATACTTTTAGACATCGATAATTATCAACGAATTTTTTAATTTGTTGGAAAAATTTATGAACAAGCATTTTATTAACAAAGTTGTGGTCATCAATGAATCATCATTTTGATGTACCTGACGAATTATCTTTGTTATTAAATATGATTTTTTAGTGAAACTAATATATTAAAAGGACTAAAACATGATTAAAAAAAATCCAAAAACAGAAAAATAAAATTTTTCAATGATTAAAAGTCAAATATTTATTTTAGAAAATATAAATAAAATTCAATTATATTTTTAAATATTTTCCTTTTCTCCATAAACTTTACCGGTATTTGATGAGAGACACGAAAATGAACGCGGAATTTTAACTCTCTTATTAAAAAATTTCTTAATGAAAAAATGACGGAACATATTATAGATAAAAAAATATCAAAAATCACTTTGAAAAGGAAAAATAAAAAGGAGTTTGGAAATCACAAATTCAATAGAAAGAGGAAAGGTGAAAAGGTACAAGTATGAATGTAAGTAGGAAAAAGTATATAGTTTGAGGCAAATGTTGAATTATAAAGTGGTTGAAGTTCCCATTCAAACTATTTAGGGATACTTGTCGGGGCTAATCCACAAAGAAAAAATATAGAAATAATTGTCCAATTCAAATACAAAACTATGAAAGTCAAAAGAAATATATATAGAATTGAGATAAATTTCACTTTCAAAGGAGTTAGTTGCATTACTAATGAGATATCTGCGTGTTTATATATTAATTAGAGGAGTCTAATAACATATATAATAAATTTGTCAATTTATTAATTAAATAAATCTAATAATACACATTTTTTATGAATCTATTTTACATATTTTTGTATATCTTTTATTTTGATAGAGTCTACTATTAGACTTACGTTATCCTTTGTATATTTACAAATTCTCTAGATAGTTATGTTTTACTGTTATATTAACTTCAGAACCTATAAATATTTTTTACATTACTTTTATTCAAAACTTTATTATATATTTAAAAATATTTATTATTTCTTTTCTCATTTCTAAATATTTTAATAAATGTACAAATAAACACCAAGTGTTTAAGCACGGTTTAAAACTAGTAGAAATAATAAAAGTATGTACACTGGAATTATTAATAAACAAAAATGACCACTTTAACATTCTAATATGTGAATGGGAAATAAACTTGCATGATAATTATATATATATATATATATAATAAAGAAGATTCCCTCTTTTGTCCACATTTCATAATACTAATTTTACTTTTATAATATAATTATTTTTTATTTCTTATAAAATTGTTTATCTTAATTTTTTTTATTCATCAACAATTAACTTTTCTATTCATTTCACTTTATTTTTAACATTTCACTTCATTTTTAATGAATATAAATTTATTTTATATATAAAAGAGGATTCCCTCTTTTGTGTCCACATTTTATAATACCAATTCTACTCTTTATAATATAATTATTTATTAATTTTTAAAATTAATAGTTATTTTTACCTATTTTCTATAAAATTGTTTATCTTAATTTTTTTTATTCATCAACAATTAACCTTTCTATTCATTTCACTTTATTTTTAAAATTTCACTTCATTTTTAATGAATATAAATTTATTTTATATATGAAAGAGGATTCCCTCTTTTGTGTCCACATTTTATAATACCAATTCTATCCTTTATAATATAATTATTTATTAATTTTTAAAATTAATAGTTATTTTTACCTATTTTCTATAAAATTGTTTATCTTAATTTTTTTATTCATCAACAATTAACCTTTCTATTCATTTCACTTTATTTTTAACATTTCACTTCATTTTTAATGAATATAAATTTATTTTATATATAAAAGAGGATTCCCTCTTTTGTGTCCACATTTTATAATACCAATTCTACCCTTTATAATATAATTATTTATTAATTTTTAAAATTAATAGTTATTTTTACCTATTTTCTATAACATTGTTTATCTTAATTTTTTTATTCATCAACAATTAACCTTTCTATTCATTTCACTTTATTTTTAACATTTCACTTCATTTTTAATAAATTAAATTTATTTTATATATCAATTTAACAACATTACATTATTATCACCTACTAAGATACTATCATTTATATTTAAAAAATGTGTATACACATGCACGATAGCCTGTGTACGCTAGTGTGTGTATATATATATATGATGCAAAATAAAAAATAAATTGAGCTTAATGAAATTAACGTAAGTAGATCCTAAATATAAAAAATAATTAAAATATGAAATGTTAAATGAAATTTAAATTTTAAAATTTGAAATATCATATTAAATTATACTTTATAATGTAAATATATGATAGTTCATTTATTATATAAAGATGATTTTTTTTATGTCCACGTTTATTTTCTAATTTTACTTTTCAAATATTTTTTTAAATTAAAATAATTATTTAATCAATTTTATTATTTAAGTGACATTATTTTTTTAAAATTTAACCCCTTTTTTTAATTTGACTGGTTTCTTAAATTTCATTAAAATAAAAGATTACCTCCAAAATAAACCTACAAAAATAAAAAAAATTATTTATAATAAAACATAAAAGAAATCATATTTAATTTTATAATTATAATAATAACGATAGTAATAGTTTTGTTATTTTTTACTATCATAAACAAAAATTAACAGACATGCTATAATGTTTACTTAATTCAATATTCCTGAAAGAAACTGGATAAATACAATTAATTGCAGAATTGATTTAAAAAAATCCTTATTATTTATGATGTATAGTATATAGGGATGTTAACGGGGCGGGTAGGGTACGGGTAGTAGCTCCCCCGTATCCTACCCACTAGATAAATATTTATCCCGTATCCGTATCCATATCCGTCGGGTATCCGTTATGCAGGTACCCGTCTATTTTTTTCATATCTGCGGGTATCTATGGGTACCTGCGGGTATCCATGGGTACCTGCGGGTATTTAAAAAATTATTAAAAAATAAATATTTAATCATAAATTCAAATAAAATAAAATAAAATACATTATTGTCAAAATTTTAAATAAAGTTCAAATAAACTCAAGTTCATACAAGTTCAAATAATTATAAAAGTAGATATAAAATGACGTTCAACACAATGAAAATTCTTTCATTAATGTTTTGATCAAAAAGTCCACTTTCTCCAATTGATTCCTAAAAAATAAAATAAAAAACAAATAATAAATCTCAATTGCCACGTGCCAAATATTCTTATTTTGATTCCATCATTTGACAACAAGTATACCATAAACGTTATTGTCTATATCGGATTTGATGTATATGCCCAATTTCAAATAAAGGAAAGAGAAGAATATTAGGAGTGTACTTGGAAGAAGACAACGTACCAATACTATTAAGTTTGAAGAATGAAGACAAAAGACAAGATGTGCAACTTAGAAAAAATTAGGCCAAAATATTTTTTTACAAATATATATATATATATATATATATATATATATATATATATGTATATATGAGGATATTTTTATGAATTAAAGTTTAACGGGTATGGGTATCCACGGGTACGGATACTATGATACCCGTACCCGCCCCGTTAACATGCGGGTATCAAAAATACCCGTACCCACAGGTAACGGGTATCCATTTTTAATATCCATTTTCTACCCATGACGGGTTTTATCTGCGGATATCCGCGAGTACTGATTTTTTTGACATCCCTAATAGTATAGACTTAAACCTAATCTTCATCTTATCCTAATACCAATAATTTGTTTTAAAGATATGATTATTATAAATATTTAACTAGACTTTTGTTTTTTCAGCGTACAAAACCAATTGTTATGGTAACATCCCCCTATTTCAATCAATTTGGGCCATTACACAACAGAGGCCCATTTCTACGCACGTGCATGTAGCGCAGATTCACATCACACTTCAACTCTGGTCACCAAGATCCGCAGTTTCTCTGTTACACAATTACACAAGGCAAACTCAACTTTCTTCCTTGCTGCGAGTCACTGAACACTGCACTCAACCAATCTAAAACACTCTCCAAACAGAACCCCAAACTATTCCCTTCTTCACAAACAATCTCCAATTCCCATTTTGTCTATCCACTCCTTCCAATTTCCTCGTCAACCTAACCCACTGCTTCCACTGTGCCAACGCATAATTCAAGCATTCTCGAAGAACCTCTTCCGATGCGCCGCACTGGACCCATTGATCCATGAATCGTGAAATGGAGGCAGTGGCTGAAAACCCCGCAAGGTCGAGGGGGTTAAAGTACGCATCCATAAACCCTAACAAACCTCAACCATCCCCAATTCCCAAACCCAACCAATTCCCCTCCCACCTCGACGCGCCCAACGTCTCGTCTTCCGCTCGTGCCCTCTGTGACATCCTCACACGCGCCTCCCCTCACGAAATCGAAACCGCCCTCTCCTCCTCGGGAATCGATCCCGACGAGGACCTCGTCAAAGAGGTCCTGAAACTCTCCTACAATTACCCTTCCTCCGCCGTCAAGTTCTTCCGGTGGGCCGGGCGAGGCAAAAGGCACCCGGCTCATACCTGGAACTTGATGGTCGACCTGCTGGGTAAAAACCAGCTTTTCGAGCCCATGTGGGACGCCGTCAGGTCCATGAAACAGGAAGAGAAGCTTTCTCTCTCCACCTTCGCTTCCGTCTTCCATAGCTACTCCGCCGCCGGTAGGTTTAACGAGGCCGTCATGAGCTTCGACGTCATGGACAGGTATGGCGTCAAGCAGGACGTGGTGGCCGTTAACTCGCTCCTCAGCGCCATTTGCTGCGAGGACAACCAAACGTCCGTGGGCGTCGAGTTTCTCGAGAGGATCAAGGCGAAGGTGTCGCCTGACGGCGACACCTTTGCCATTCTTCTCGAAGGGTGGCAGAGGGAAGGCAATGCTGCTAAAGCTAAGATCACGTTTGGTGATATGGTGGCTCAAGTTGGCTGGGACAAGGACAATGTTGCTGCCTACGACGCGTTTTTGATGACCCTCTTTCGCGCTGACCTCATGGATGATGTTGTCAGGTTCCTTCAGGCTATGAAGGACCATGATTGCTTCCCAGGTTTGAAATTCTTTACCAACGCGCTTGACGCTCTTGTCAAGCGAAACGACGCCCATCACGCTATCCCTATGTGGGATGTGATGGTCAGTGGCGAGTTAGTGCCTAATTTAATCATGTATAATGCCATGATTGGGTTGCTCTGCAACAATGTTGCTATTGATCACGCCATTCGCCTGCTCGATGAGATGGCTTTCCATGGCGCTTTTCCGGACTCCCTTACCTACAACATGATCTTTGAGTGCTTGGTGAAGAATAAGAAGGCGCGTGAGACGGAGAGGTTCTTCGCCGAGATGATCAAGAATGAGTGGCCCCCTACCGGCCCTAACTGCGCTGCCGCCATTGCAATGTTGTTTGAATGCGATGATCCTGAAGCAGCGCATGAAATTTGGAGTTATGTTGTTGAGAATCATGTCAAGCCGCTTGATGAGAGTGCGAATGCCATGCTAGTTGGACTTTGTAACTTGAGTAGATTATCGGAGGTTAAGAGGCTGGCTGAGGATGTGCTTTATAGAAGGATCAAGGTATATGAATCTACAATGACATTACTGAAGGATGCCTTCTATAAAGAAGGTAGAAGTGCAAGAGATAGATATGATAGTATCTATAGGAAGTGGAAAGCTCATGTCCAGTTGTAAATCTAAAATTTAGTTGATTTTCAACCTTTGTTGCCAAAGACAGGCAAGTTACACTTGTTCTTGACTGTCTTTGATGGCTAAAGTGGTGTTCTGCATCTTTCATCATATTCACTCCATGATTGCCTTTCCCTGTGATAGTCTTTTTGTGTTAGTAGTTATATTTCTTGTCTAATTCATTTTCTTCCACTTATTTTAAATATCTGTTTTTGGGCTTGTCATACTGCAATTTAGGATCGACTTATTGATAAATCATGAACCATAGGCGGTTTGCATGCAAATTTCTAGAGTTAGTTTTCACGATGGCATGATCATAATATAAAACATCTAGCTTTTTGTAAATATTTTCACTTGGCTTGCCTCTCCATGTTTTGGTTCACATTTGTGGTGCAGGCAGTTCTTGTTGGCGTTTTCATTAAAATCATGCATCTTATGACAAAGTTGCACATTGAGTTTCCTTGTTTCATGTTTCTTCATGGTTATTTTATTATCTATGTATTTGCATGTCAATTTTCTGTCATCACATTAGAGGCCTTAAAGCTTATGGATTGTTACCCTGTGGGAGATGGGGATGAGGAGCAAAAGTCCTCCAAAGTATAGAGATATGGGAACAGGGATCATAAACCTCACCTGGCAAGTCTGCAAAGATTTTAAAAAACAAGATCATCCTTACTCTTATTTATGTTTATATCCATATATAATTGACAAGTTATCTTTTCTCTTGATATTTAGTATATAATGTATTTTTTGATAATTTATGGTTATAATTTCTTTTCTAATGTTGGAGATTTGCTCACTTAGATGGACATTCCTTATCCTACCAAATGAAGTTAGTTGTATGGATTCACATGTTCTTATTGGGCTTGGTTAAAGGCCAAATTCTCAGGAACGTTAGTCATCATGGGGCTGCTCTTAAATTTTTTATCTATGTTTTATTTTGGTCTTTCTCTCTTTTCATGACCAAAGATCATGCAACTATTCCTTACTGGTATTGCTAGTGACATTTTCCCCATATCCAAACTACCTTATTTGATATTTTATCATCCTTTTCTCAATTGGTACCACAACAATAAATTCTTGTATTAATTAATCAGTTTGTATGTTGTCCTTTCTTGTGTGACCACTCTCATTTATAGTAAAATTTTATTGCTGCTACCCCATATTTTTCTTTCGGTGTCCCCTTAACTCCAACGTTCACAAACATTCTTTGTACATACATTAATAAAGATTGTTATAAACCACATTGGTTGGTACAAGTGGTAGTGACTTGTGTCCTTTAACCTAGTGATTAAGGGTTCAAATCCCAGTGATACCACTTTGGGTATGGAATAAATCATGTTTGAGGGAAATACCCACCTTGTATGTGCTTAAGGTCCCAATGATGTTAGTCATTGTTTAATCCATACCAATTTTACCATTTTATTTTTATTCAGTTCTTTCAAAGGTTTGTATGGAAGTCGAACTGTGGGTATGTTCAGTTGCAAAACAAGCTGCTCCTATCCTGCCCAATACCCACTTCCTTTGCTATAGAACTTTGGGCACTCATGCATAGAAAATTTATGGGATATTCTCTTTTTCACTTCCGGCATAGGCTAGTCTCATTCCTTTCTCTAGGCATGGCTTATCAATAAAGAACGCTGTTGTTTCCTTTACATTAAACAGTTCTTCCCTTTTGTACTAGTGTTTGTGGAATGTAATTGCATTCTATGTGAATACAACAACTGCAAAACTTGTTCCTACTAGGCGTGATTGGCTGCATAAATCAAGAAAATTAATCTATACAAAAAACTATTGATTTCAATATTTTAAATAGTTTTTAATGGCTTTGCTGATAGATTTTCTCAGTCCCTTCTCTAATCTGTTGGATATCTGCTAGTATATGCTTAAATTTAACACTCAACTCAATTATTGGTCTTGGAGACAGGCATGTTTTGCTTGTTCTTGACAGTCTCAGTTAGCTTTGCCTTTCTTTCAAGCAGTGTTCTGAGTTTCACTGTTTTGTTTTCACTCCATGGTAGCCTTTCCTTGTGGATAATTAGTTGTCCATGTTGTCTTTCTGTATAATTCCTTTTATTCTCCTTATATTAAAATGTTTATGTTAATATTAAGCTGATCACACTCGGCTACCTAAGATGAACCAAGGGGTTCGTGAATAATATGGGATTGGTGCTGTTTTTTCTAAATTAAGAAGTCATGATAGAATAATCATAATCATTATAACAAGTTATTAGTATGACTTTCATGGAATTATTTGCATTTGACTATCGGTTTATGATTGCTAACCCAGTTCTAGCATTTTCCTTCAATTTGTTTTTCGTATATTTTGTAGAATGGCAGTTTTCGTGGGCTTTCGTGAAAGTTGCGCATGCTTGCTTAGAGCAAAGCTGCAGATTAAGTTTCCTTACGTGGACATTTATTATCAGGGCTTTGATACAAGTGCTTATACTCTATTAGATTTTGTTCATCTATTATTGATAGCATTGCCTTGTTGGTGTAAGTGGGGAGTCATGGTACTAGAATTGTGGTCGCAAGTTCTAAGTTTTCACGGTCGGTCTCTGCATCTGCGTCCACAACCGTAATTTAAAACACTCGGACCACAAAGACCCGAAGTGGAGAGTTGAATGATAAAGCTATCTTACGGGTGGGGTATGGGCCATTACGACGGTTTTCATTTTTTATTTTGTTCTTGGCTGTTTCATGCACTTAAATTGTTTCAAATACTCTGATTTTTTTAAAGAATTCTCTGAATACTGTTAGTTGGTCGGGTTTTCTACTTTTGAGGCCGCTTGATTGACAAATCCAAAGAGATACACCTTGCTCAACTATTCTTTTTACAGCATGTGCATCATTGAAGGATTTTCTGTAGTCATTTGATAGTTAAATTTTGGGTATGTTTTTTTGGATCATAATCTGCCCTCTTCCCCTCCTCCTGTGCCTCATTCACAGAATCTAGGTACTTCTCATGGATTATTCCCTCACTCGTCCTCTTTTGCTATTTCTCATTCCTTGCTCTAGCGATGGCTGGAAAGAACCCAGGGAAAGCTCTGTTCTTCCTTTTAATTAATATGTTCATCCTTTTTATGCTAGGTTTTGAGGAATGAGATTGTATTCTATGCTAATGAGGTGACAAGATTGTGGATCTTCATAGAGGGATATTGTGCATATTGCTGCTGAGTGCTAACATCCTATATTCACTTTTTCGTCCACATCCGACGTATCTTTACTTTGCTTGGTTCATTCAACTCCCAAATATGTCGTAATGCTTAAAAAATGTTGATATGTTTGATGCAAATTGTCCATAGGTTTGGTGAAATTGAGGGTGATAGTTTAGAATTTAATGTGGTTGAAATTTACTCCTTTATTGAAATAAGGTCCATATAGTTAAACAGAATAATTCTGAAATCTCGGAAGTCGTAAACACTCTTGACTCATCAAATGTAATGCATGCTAGTAACCTGCTACAAATTGAGAGTATCTTGCGTTGATAAATTTCTTTTATGATTACTGTCTGCAATCTATGGTTCGTCTTTTCCTCACATTTTGCTCATTTACACTGTATGCACAGAAAAGTAAATATGGTATTGGTCTTTATTGTTTTTTGGTTGGGAAAAGATTTGTGAAAGGGAAGACTATAATTCCTAGGCCATGGCTTGCCACAAGATTTAGCAAGGGCTTGTGGTGCCTACTTATATATAGCTGACAAAGATGGATGGTTATCAAACCTAAGCTGTTCAGCAAAGTGTCCCGGGATCCTTACCAACAACACCTGGAGGTGAGTGCTTCTTTTTATTACTTTCAATTGTACTTACAGATGTTCCCTGTCACCTAGTGACATGTAAACTTTGTATAAATGTTATATATATGCTTTGAAATTTATTACAAATGGTTGAAGCATAGCTCAAACTTAAATCAATTGTTATTCTGGTATATTTTTGTTTACACTAGTAGTTATATTAATTATTAGCAAAACCAAGCACAGCTTAAGATGATTATTGTATTCGTTATACCTAACGGTCTATTTAACTTCCTAAAGCATTGCTTTAATACAGAGAAGAGAACTATGTCAATAATTATATATTTACGATTGTTATTAACTATAGGATGATTATTATTTGTAGTTAGGATAACAGTTTAACATTAAAAAAAGGTTATTGCATTTTTTTTTAAAAGTAATAGTTATCGCATTTGATTGTTGTTGTTGTGATGCATAATCTCTACTTTTAGGACTGCCAGTTCTGTTTGAAAAATTGTTTAGTTTTCTTCTAAATATCTGAGAAACATGTATCATTCGAAAGACCTTATACTTTGTACGACTGGGTATTAAATAACTCTTCGTGAACAATGAATTGGATTCTTGTGGCTTGAAACATGTTAATGTCAATCTTTCTATATCATAAAATAATGTGTCATATAAGGTGTCTAAGATAGGTTGAATTAAAAATGAGTAACTTAATTTCATTTACTATTTGGTGAGTTGAAAATTTTGATTCAATTCACTACTACGGACTTGTGAGTTAGGTGGGTTATATAATTGACTTGGTTAATAATTTCTTGTTCTCTTAATTTATTTTATATATTTAATGAAACAATCAATAGATTGACTTGATTCATCTATTCATAATAATATAGTCAAAATATTATTTATTATTTATTTCATTTAGTATTATTATAAAAATAATTAGTGAAAAACTAAAATATCAACTTATGTAATTAAAAATAAAATAAATTAAGCAATTAAGTCATCCAAATATTATTGTACAATATTTTAATTTTAAAAAAATATTAATTTACATAAGTAGTAAATAATTATGAAAAAAATCATAAAAGGTGTTGACAGTGAGTTACGAGTTAAGTCATTTTCAACTGGAATTGAATTATTCAGTCACTTTTAACTCGAATTGAATTTATTTAACTTATGAATTAATTAAGTTGAGTTTAATTTGATTTATATTTGATTTATTTTTTTAAATCATGACTTAAATCTTTGATGAGTTGTGTTTGTTCACCATTTTAACACCTCTGATCATAAATTAAGATACATGCTTTCTCTGTTACAATAAGAAAAATATTGGTGGTGCACTGGACTATTGATTGTGAAACTAGCATTAATAAAATCGTGGTTAATTCCAAGGATGGCTATACGATAACTTCTTGAACTCACAAGCTTGTTATGCCATTTTGGGCACTTGTCACAGTGTTATGAATCAAGCGCTTCAAGGTTTATTTCTTATCATATCACACAAATCTTTCCTGTTAGTTGTAAGTGCCGTTTTCGTTTATATTTATTTTTATTGAAATGGCTAAATTTTTAAAAAATTATATAAATGATAAAGTCTTCTCATCCTGAAATATTAAGTTCACATCCCATTTTTTTTTCGACCCTTATAAAATGATATCTTAACAGAAGCATGTTTTCGTTGTAATTTTTATACACAATGAAAGTAAATTTTCTCTGCGTGAAGGAATGTGAATCCATCATTCATATGTGAACACAACTTCTTGTTAGACATGTTAAAGTGAGTTAAATCGGTTTATGTAAGTTCATTAATAAAAACAAATTAACTCAGTTAGATTTTTTTTGGTGAATTATAAAATTTTATAATTCAACTTGATTTATCACCGATTAAATGAGTTGATGTATTTTATTATGTTTTTTTTTAATTTATTTTATAAATTTATGGAGTAAATCAAAATGAATTACGTCAACTCATTTTTTTCATAATAGTATAAAGATAGTTGTGAAAATAAATTCTAAATTTGTATAATTTGACGAATAAATAAATTAAACATTCTAAAATATTGATTAAACAACATTATGATCTTTAAAAAGAATACATTATCAAGCTACGTTATTAGATATAGTAAATAGTCATAATAATAAAACTTAAAAAATACAGCAAAGGGTTGTTGATGGTAGATTAGGGTTCAACATATCTTTAACTAGATTTGAATCCATTTAATTTGTGATTTAAGTGAGCTGATCTCGATTTGAATTCCATTTGAAAAAACTAAATTTTCTCAAATCTAATGTATTTCAAACCCATGTCAAATTAACTTTCGGGTTTTAGCCCACTGTAACATCTATACCCTTCCTTCTATTTCTATTACATGAATTTACTATATAAATATTACTATATAAATATAACATTCTTTCGAAAACAAAGTTTTCAATGATTTTATTTCTGTCTCTGTGTATTACTTGAGTCACAATCTAGTTATATTTTATTTTAGTGGATAAATGATTGTTTTCAAGGGTTTAAATCTATGTAGTTAAAATTATAATTATAGAGAATCAGTAACTAAAACATTTTCCACTAATGTGGTGCCAATAGACTGAGCTTTTCATTTGTTTTTTAAATGTTGGACAGATAATAATAATTAATAAAAAAAACACCTACAGCTAAACTTTACACAAGCTGTTTCTGTTTCTTCATTTTTATCCTTCTAAACTTTTTTCCGACACTGTGACTACCCAATATTTTGTTGAAAATGTATTTTTATAATTCTAAAACGCATACCATTATTAGCATTATTGTTAATCGGTGGACAGTAAAAGATATTAAAATGGTAGACAAAATAGTTTATTTTAATTAAGAGATATTAAAATGGTTACAGAAGTTGTTAGATTCAGCCTTTGTGTGAAATTGATGCATGTTGGGAGGTGCAGAAACAAAGGACAGAATTTGCTCTGTAGAAAACAATAGAAAAGAATAATCGAGTAGGATTTAGCACTGCAAGTTTGGTATTTTCACCTTTTTCAAAACGAAATAGCGGCTATGATTCATAGTTGTGGAGAAGCTTATGCCATATAAGAAAACATAAATGCACTAGATCTAATGCTTTCAAGGGAGGAAAAGAAGATACCAAAACCTTCAATCAGAATAGAGTTAAAAGAACTCAAATCTAGTTCACTCACTGCAGAAGTCCTTTGAACACTTTGAACACTTTCTTCGTTCATGCTATTTCTCCATGGCCAAAACCATGCCCAAGTTCAAGGGGAAACTGGTGATGGGTGCAAATGGCCGCACCAACCCTTTGGTGTGGCTGGTGGCGATTATCTGCACCGTGATAGCGGTGGCAGTGGTAGTTGTAGGCATCGTAGTGTTCATCGGGTACATGGTGATCCACCCTAGAGTGCCTGTGATCAGTGTCACCAATGCTCGCCTTGACCTTCTTAGAAATGACTATGCTGGTTTGCTCCAAACTCAACTCACCATTGTTGTGACTGCAAAAAATGGGAATGCGAAGGCTCATGCAACCTTCTCCGACATCACCTTCAACATCAGCTTCCAAGGGCAGGACATAGCTGTCCTTGTTGCAGACCCTTTTGAGGTGCCCAAGAACAGCTCCAAGGACCTCAGCTACGTTGTTCAGTCATCATCCATACCCTTGAGTCCTGATCAGATGGAACTAGTGGGTGATGCGTGGAAAAAGAATGAGATTGAGTTTGATTTCAAAGGGGCTGCAAGGACCCAGTGGAGGGTAGGTCCTTTAGGGTCTCTTAAGTTCTTGTGCCATCTAGATTGTGACCTAAAGTTCCGACCTTTGAATGGGACTTACATACCCTCCCGCTGCACCTCCAAGTCACATTGATTGTTAGTTAATGGGTCCTTCCATTTTGGCCAGGTTTTGCACATATTTTCTCCCCCTATATTCACTTCCCTTTTGTGTTTCATATTTGCTTCACTTCTTAGTAATAAATGTAGATTTTCAGGTCTCTGAATATTTTCAGTCTTGGTTTTTGTAGATGTTTAACTCAGCATGCATCTATGTTGATACTGTTTAGGAAACTTGGTTTCAGAATCAATCATCTGTGTATAGATATAGAACATGTTTATCAAATGTGCTTTGTTTTTCTGCAACCGCTGTTTTTCTTTATTGGTTTATCCCTGACAGAATGGGAAAGTAGAGATGATTTGCAGATTTTTGGATTTGTTTAGGTTTATAAGTGCTGATTTCAGCAATTAAAGTGGAAAAATGTTCGAAAAATAATATTTTTACTATTAAATTTTGATAACTTTTTTTAGATAAGTGATTTTAAAATATTAAAAATAAAAAAATAAAAAAAAATTACAAAAAAGATGTTATCTAGAGTTGTTTAAAAAAATTGTCAAAATTTAATATTCAAAAAATTATTTTTCAAAATATTACAGATGAAAATTGAAATTATAGTGAACAAAGAGAATGGAAGAAACTAGAAAAAAGCCTAACATTCCTCCAACATAAAAAGAGGTTGAATATTTTAAGTCTTTGCTTTTGTTTTGGTCCCTTTTCTAGTGAAGCCTTTCCCTCGAGCCTTGTATGTTCTATGTATTTTGCACACTGTCTTAGTTGTTAAGTTTCTCTGTATTGCTCTCTGATAACACCTTTTTAAGTTTTTATATAATGCTATAATTTGTGTGCAACACACTGTTCAAGTGTCAGCAGGGTCACATCCCAAGAAATCTTTACCCAGTACCAGTTTAAAGCTACCAGAATGTCCAATTACTAGTGCATATATAATGACAAAAAAAAGTGATAAATCTTTTTATTAGAAGTTCATGCGCATTATTGAATAAAATAACGTCATTTTAAGGATTTTTTTTATAGTTGTCTTAAGTTAGTTTAATATAATTAGTGACCTAAACAATTTCACAATGTTAATTAAAAAGTAATTATATTAACGTTGTGTAGAAAAATTAATTTATATTAGTTGAAAAATAATTTTATTGACTTCAATCAAAATATTTTTATGAAATTAGTTAAAAAGTAAATACTAATGTTGGTTGAGAAAATTCTTATTAATGTTAATCTAGAACACTAGTGCAACAAATATTTCTATGTTGGTTAAAATAGATTTTTTATATCGGTTCTAAAATCAGTATATAGATACAGTTGATATAGAAAGTTTTTACTTTTTACGTTGATTTTAGATTCGTCATAGAAAGTACATATTTTATGTCGATTATTGTCACAACCAATGACACAAAAAGTCTCACGATCCACGATTTTTCATTCTTCAACTCTCATTCATAAATTTCATACATGCTGACAACCCCATCAATCTTCACCTTCACCCAATCATTTTTCTTTATTATTCTCAAACTTACATTTGCCCTTTCATCGATGAGGGTCTCACAATTAATGTCGTCATAGATCTAGAAAGGAGACCTCATGCGAAGAAGGGTGTAATAGCAATTCTAGTGGAAAACTTTATGGTAGTGACAGTGAGGTGCAAAGTCATGTGCAAAGGAGGAAGAAGCACTGGTGGAGGGAGGAAGGGGAGGCCCTTGTGCGTGGAAAAGATAGAAAATACAAAAATATATCAACAACATGCAACCAAATCTCGGTATTGAAAAGCCACATGGAAAGATTCACATAGTTATGCAATAAAAATGAAGAAAACCCTAAATGAGATAAAGCACCCATTACCAAACGAGAGAGTCGCGAGAGCAAGAATGAGAAAGAGTAAGAGCAACGATAAGAAGAGTAATGACCACCAGAGCGAGGAAGAGACGTCAACCACCAAAGCATGGAGACACAAATGCATAGAAGGTGTAGAGAGGAGGAAAGTCAAGAGTCTGTGAAAGCGTGAGAAGGTTGGGTGAGAAGAAATAAATTAATGATGTTATGCCAATTATAACGAAAAATCAACATAATATGTATATTTTAAATTTAAAATAATATACGCTCCAACTTTCTATATTGATTCTGTAACATCTAAAAAAAAATAAAAAAGTAATATATATATATATATATATTATAAAAAGAAAAATTATTATTATTATTATAAATAATAATATATCTATATTAATAATTTGTAAACATAGATGACTAATTAACTAATAATAAGTTTATACCACACATTTAGTTATATATGTATAAGTTATTTCAATATTGGTATTATAAAAGAAATATATTTCAAATTAAATGCTAACAACTTTAAATAATCACATATATTTGTAATTGTTATAAAAGAATTCAATGTATAAGAAATGTAAATTAATAATATTGTATATATACTATAATTTATTCTTAACATAATTATTAGTTTATATAATTAATAAAAGAAAAAGGGAGTGATAAGATTGCACATGCGAACTGCAAACCTTATCTCCTCTTATGATCATTAATGAAAAAAATCTTGAACCAAATGTTAGAAACAAACCTAAAGAATAGTATTAACAAATATAGTTAAATTTAAATTAAAAGTGATCATTACATTAATTCTTATAAATAGGGGCGAGAGATGAATAAAATAAAAATGTGAGAAGAGGTAGAACGTGAAAAAAGAAAAGACAGATAGAGACTTAGTGCTATAAGTTCATCAAGTTCATCCCGTATAAGAAAGAAAGATAAAGGATAAGTGGTCTGAGTGCACCGAAGAAAAAAAAATATCATCAAAGTCTCAATACAAATTTGGTATATGTTCCACAATAACTAAGGTAAGGGGAGGAGACATTTATCATTTTATCCTTTTAATTTTTTTTTATCTCTTCATAATTATTTTTATTTTTATATTTACTTTAAGTGAGGTGTCCCTAATCTCATTATAATTTATATTTAGTTCTTATTCTTATTTATTCATTTATATTCATCTTCAGTTGTGCACTATCCTATCTATTCAATATTCAATTTATATTTACTTTCATTTATTCATTTATATTATTTCAGGTCACTCACTTATCCTCTTTGTTTATTATATATTTATTTTTAGTTATACACTGATCATATATATTTATTTATACAATTACATGATTTAATACCAAAATAAAATTTATGATAAATAAAGATTTGATTTTTTGTAGTTTGGAGGTATAACCATGGGGATTTAAATGAGTAGTTAGTACTCAAAATGAGATGTTCTTGAGTTACTTTGTCGACCCTGATGTGACTCAATTATCCTAACTAGTTACTACAAAATTAATCAAAATCTTTATAAAGTAAAATAAAGATGCAAGTTTTACGGATTTGAAAAGAGTTTTCATTTTATTTTATTTTATTAAGATATGTTATATTTTTATGTGATAGTTGTCTCACTTCCCTATTTTATGATTGTGTATGAAAAACAAAATCTTATAATCTCATGGTAGATGATTGCTCCTAACATGCCTGACCCTCTCTTCGTCGACATTGTGGCAGTTTTTTTGTGAAATGCCTGACAAACAAATGCAGTAAATAATTCAGTGACATTTCAGGGAACCTGAAATTCTAGCATCACCTTCCTAAATGCTCCAAATGCATTACCCTTGAAGGACGGATTGTAGTCACTTTTTATTTACCTCCAATAGTCCAACTTAATCTTGTCCATAACCTTTTTCCTCCACTTGTTTAAATGCTAATATACGAGGGGGGGAGCTGTAAACAAGTAATACTCCTTCCTCTTCTACTGTAGAAAATATAATATGTATCAAATGATGTAAATATAAGATGCATACAATATTATAAAATATATAAATATATGTATATGTGAATATTTTAAGTATGTTATATGTTATTGTAAAATTATGTGTTAAAATTTTATAAATATAATATAGAAAATAATAGTAACAAATAAAAAAAAAATTGGTCGCCACATGTTCTAAGTATAACTAGTATAAAAAGTTTTGTACTTTACTACCAAATTGTCATAGTTCCCACTTTATATGCTCGTTCAAACGATAGGCAATATAGAAAGTCTTATACTTTATTATAACTTTGTTACCACTCCCACTTTCTTAAGTTAGTTATAATGATAAACGACATTGCAAGTTTTATTATATTTACAATTTTGTCACCATTTCAGTTATTACGACAGATGGATTAAAAATTACATTTGACATTGGTTCAAAATCATTAATGTTGATAAGAAAACGTCCTGATTAGTGTGCGTTGAGAAAGATCAACACTAACTTGCATATTAAAAAAATAAAATATTTGTGATAATGATTGAAAATAACTAAGAAAATTTTCGTGAAAAAAAAACACGTTGAATCAATAATGCTTTGATCTTGACCAAATAACATCTTAATAGAAGTTAAGTCGATAATAAGACTAAACTCAATACAAGATATGAAAATAAAAAATTAAAGAAAATAAAATATGAAGAATTTCAAATTCTTAATTTTTATAGAAAATAAAAAGATTTAATTTTAAATAATTTAGATATCAAGAGTGTTGGACAAAAATTCAAAAACCGATTCAATTATGATAAAAAAAATGAAATTTATTTGTGATATATAAATTTACTTTTATTATTATTATTATTATTTGAATAATCTCGATTTCATTGTTTTTTTTTATTTTTTCTATTTTTCCACACTGTATTTCTATGAAATATTATATTTTTATTTTTTTATAACAAATATATATATATATATATATATATATATATATATATAATATAAAATGATCGGTGTATTAATAAGTAAAAAATTATAACTTATATTTATTCATTAAAACAGTTTAATTATAAATTCAAACACTATATAAAATAAAGTTGAGTCAAATTTTAATATGATCGATGTAATATATCATATCTTTTATTTGCGGAATCAACTTTTGTCATTCCTCTCTATTCCTTGCATCACCTCTCATGTATGGTTCCTTCCTTGCATCAACTCTCAAGTATGGTTCCTTTCGTTTTAATTTCCCTGTTTATTGAACTTTAGCTATTTTGAAAGTGCGTTATTCTGCTTTATTTCTTCTCGTTCTCTCTTCCAAAAATGTTGTTCTTCAATTTAATTCATTGCGTTCCTTAATTTCTCCCATTGGAAATCCTTTTAGGGCTTCCTTTTCTAGTGAGACAAGTATATAACTTGAAGATAAGGTGACTAGTACTTCAATGTGAGTCATGCACACGTGTTGGATGAGACATTAATATTTATCAATAAACAAATAATGTTGTAAATGAAAATAGAAATTAGTCTATTTTTAAAATGTTAATTTAATTTAGTACCAAACTTTTGAAATGCGTAAATTTAGTTATTTTAATCAAATTTTGTTAAGTTCGTTTAATATTTCAAACAAGTTTCATGATATTCTACCGTTTGATATATTTTTACTTCAATATTAGCTGAAAAATACATCTAAAATCTTAAATAAACTTAATAAAATTTGGCTAAAATGACTAAATTCATACATTTCTAAAAATAGAAGACGAAATAAGTTTAAAGTTTCAAAAATAGACTAATTCCAATTTTCATTGAAAGTCGATAGATAAAAATATATTTAACCTAGTTATGTAAATTACTTTCTAAAACAGTTAAACGTCTTAACAAGATAATTTTTGGAAAAAACTAAAAGAAGTCAAACACAATATTTGACAAAATGAAAGCACAACGTAGTGCCATACCTTTGAATATATAATTCTTGACGTATGGAGGAAAACCCAACAAGTGATATCTTCCAATGCATAGTGTTTTTTTTCTTTTTTTCCCGCAATCTTCCAATGCATGGTATTATCTATTGGGTCAATTTGAGAAATACTATGGAAGATGAAGCTACAAGGTAGCAAGATTATGATTAGAGAAACATCTTGGAAAATTAACTTTCTTGTTAGGAAAATCATCATCAGTGCATCAAATATCTTCAATGTTGAAGTTTTGTACTTTTACTTCTATCCCTACGAATAAACAACCTAGGCATGAAATTGAGTTGTATTTTATTACCGTAGCTCTCACCTATTTTTCTTTAGATTGTTATTGAATTGTTCTTGTTTTGATCAGAATTAAACATAATTGACTTTCCTCTCCAATTACTTACTAATTTTACATTATTTAAATAGTTTTTTGAATCATTAATTTTTTTCCTAGAAATATCAGTCACGTTTCTTCCTTCAAAACACCAACCAATCACCACGATGGGGATCTATGCCTTCTCTAGGTTAGGGCCAACACTTCTTTGTGCTTTATACATTGGCAATATAACAAATGCAAAAGATGTTTTACTTTTGTCCAAAAGCTTAACCACTGAACCATCTTACCACACAACCCTTCAAATATTCAATATGCAACATATCAAACCCTTAACTTTAAACCATTTTCTTCATCGTTTTCATGTACCAGCAACATTTTTCTCAAAAGGGTCAACATATATGTTCTATGTGTCTCATTGATTTGTTTCCCATCACCATGATTCTAAAACATCTTCAATATTCTTTTGTCCACCACTATTTGGTTGTTTCTTATTGGAGTCACCTCCACTCAAGACACTCCTATAGAATACAAAGTTTCACATAGTATTCCAAATACGTGCTTTGAGTTAAAAAGATTAATATATGTTCACTTTGGTGTAAAAATTCAAAACCATGTAATTTACATAAGCTGAAAATAATAATAACAACAACAACAATAATAATAATAATAATAATAATAATAATAATAATAATAATAACCCACCACCACTCCAAAAAAGCAATTAATGAAACCGAGTAAAAAAAGCACGTTAACTTTTTCAAAAAATTGAAATGAAGAACCATTAATATAACTCTTAAATTCGCACTAGAAAAATCAATTAATGATCTGTAGAGACAGATAAAAGCATTTATTTGCGTAATTTTTAAATTCAAATTGGGAAAGCAAATTGAAATAAAAAGAATTGATATCTCAGCCCAACAATTAAATGAGCCACCTCCACGTGGCACACACTTACCTCCTTTCATTTTGAAAAAATCCATACAAACCTTCTCACTACGACTCATTTCACCTTCCAGATCCTAATGCCCCGCGACCCCACTATAAAATCCTGCACCCCACTATCCTGACCGTTCGTGCAAATCAGAGCGTCATCAGGCACATGGACCCAGGATCCCACGGTCCAGATTCGACGAAGACGCTCTTCTCTACGTTACCCCCGATGCACTATTTCTCTTCTTTTCTATTGCTACTTCATTCTCTTCTGTTTCAACTTTCATGCTTAGTCATTCTTCTCTTCTCTTATTAAATGCACACCCAAACGCCATTACTCATTCTTCCATTCGGTCCTCTTTTCTCTCTCTCTTTTCCCAAACACAAACCTTAACTTCTTTAAATTGTGCCACCCAAACTTTGAAACACCATTTCCAAGATCCTCCATTTCAATTAGCTCAGGTTTTTTCTTCTTCCACTCTCTGCTTCTGCTTTTCCTTTTATTCTTGAGTTTCATTCTGCAACTTTGGTTTTGAACTTAGGAAACTTCATTGTTTTTGTTTGTTAATTCCGACGTTGTTTTCTTAACGTCTTAGGAAAAACAAAAACAAAAACAACACAGTTCCTACGCAAGAAAAAGTAATCATATCTGAAACTAAAAAGATCGAATCTGCCTTGCACATGCTTCACTGCATCACACCCTTTCTTTGCTTTCTCACACTTTTTGACCATTTTACTATAACTGAACTTTTTTATCAAACAGTGTACTTTATTTTTTTTTTAAAGTTCACTTTATTTTTTGCTTTTTTTTTGTAACGTATACTACTGATCATAAACGTATAGTGGGTATATATATAATAATAATACCCTTTGTGTACATGGAAAAGAAAATGATTTTGAGATGTTGGTGATTGTGGACACTGATAGTTTCTGAAACAACCTTGGAGAGGCACACAGAGCAAAGGATGTCGGTGGTTCTGAGAAAAAGACTAGGTTGCTGTACGAAGGAAACCAAGATCAGCATTGATTTTGATGTGCCAGAGAGTAAGTGCTTTCCTTGTCTATCTGCAATCTTCTGTTTTTTTTCACTCTCACCAAAACTTGGTTATTTGGTTCATGATTTCTCTCAGCTTATATTTGATAGTCTTCATTGTTAGCTTCAAATTCAGTTGAATTATTATATCATCATTAATCATAGTTTCAACTGCAAAATCAAATCAAGTGTGAGTTTTGATGATCTTTGAATATGAATTTGGGGTCTTTATTAGTAATTTTTGGTTAAAGTAGAAGGACCACCACTTAGGGTGAACAAAACTAATAAGAGAAGTGTTTCCATTCACTGACTGACTCACATTTGTTTATGTTTTATTCAAACAAACAAAAAACCCGGAGAGATTTGAATTTGAAAATTAACGTTTTTCTCCACTGCGTCCGTTTTTCTTCATTTAAGATGATGATGGTAACGTAGAAATCAATAAATGTAATATTTTTTTTATCTTAATTAAGCATTTATGATTCTTTTATGACAATCATGTATAAACTAATTAAAATCTAAACTGAAAGTAGGAATGTATTGAAAAATAAAGTAGTTGATATCATTTTAAATTTTGAAAGTTAAAAAAAAAACAAAAAGTACTTATTATTAATAATTAAAAGACTTATTACTTTAATTATAAACCTAAAACATGTTTCTTTTTTCTTAAATCGAAAGACTAAATTCATGTGAAACTTCCTAGATAAAAATGTAATTGAATATAATTAAAACAAAACCATATTTTTAGGGCATCTCCCTCTTTAAGCCATAATTAATTCTTATTAATAATCTTAAAATTGTGTTATTTTCTTTTTCACCATTAAAAGATTTATTTCATGCTTCAATCACACAAAAGAATACTTGTTACATGCTCCATAAATAAAACAAACTCTTTTTACTTTTTCTTAGAACAAAAATAAATAAATACAAAGTAAAGTGTTCTTGTCAGTGTTATCGTGTTCAAACTTTAGTAGTTTATAAAGTTTACTTTTCAACAATTTATTCACACTTTCTTCACTTAATTTATTTAAAAGTTTTAAAAAAAGAAAATTTTAATGAAATATAAAACTCTAAACTAATATCTTAAATACTATTCATCCTAACTATTGATTAAATGAACCATCCAAAAAACATAAAAGCATACATCTCCCTTATCCAGACATTAGTTTAGCAGAAAACAAAATGAAAATCAAAAACATAACTTTGAACTGTTTTCTTTGTATATGGGACCCATGTGTGGGGATTCTCTTTTCCTCTTTGGGTTTCACTTATCTCTCATCCTTCTTGTTGTTATTATCTTTATTTTGTTCCAATTTGAATTGGAAGTAGTTTTTGTGTACCATTCTATCATATCACCGAGAGCTTCTGTTTTCCATTCAGAATTTTTTGTCTCTCAGCATCAGTTTAGGTAATCCATCGTACTCAATTTTGCTAAATAATTTTCCTTTTCACAAAGCCTACAAATTTGGTTACCAAATTCAATAAAAGAATGACTTAAATTGTGATCCTTCATGTATATAATTCTTTAACAAACTTTCCACTGGTGTCACAGGTTTGTGTTTCACTTTACCATATTCAACAAAAAAGATTTAAACCAAAATACTCAATTTGTTAGGTACCAGTATGAGAAAAATAACTATTGAATATTCAAAACAAAAATATTCATAGTCTTGCATGTGGGTACATGTGCTGCATCTATAATGTCGACAAATTTGACCGAAGATTATGCCCTTCTCTCTGGTGTGAAACTGAGAATGCAATTGGTGTTGTTTTGTCGCAGTAGACTCTTTTGTCAAGCAATTCACCAGTATATTAGCAATCGGTTCGTCTGACAAAGAGATATAGTTTAAACCAAAATGTCACTGAAAAATAAAACCACTTTTTTTTATTAACAGTGAGGACGACTTACATAGTCAATGTTGCAATTGGTCCATGTAAGTTCAGTTATGTTTCTGATGTAGTATGTGTTTGCTTGAATATGTAGCGAAAATAGACAGATTTTCACTTAAGTAGTATCCACCAACTGTGATCTTTAGAAAAAAAAAAAAAAATTATGCTTGAAATGCTTCTCTGTAATCATGGTATTGACATATTTCCAGTTTTACATTACTTCATGTGGTACTTCATTGATGTATTCTTTCCTTTTTAACATGCCCTGATAGATTCTCATGTTGGTGTTGAGGATTTGGATGTTGTATATACTGCTACTCAACCATAGCATAGCAAGTGCCGGAAATAATATGAATTTATAATGTTTCAGGTGTTGTGACATACAATGGCCTTGAGAGTTGCCCTTCGGATAATCGTTCTTGCGGAGATGAAAGCAGAACGAGCAGAGGAGATGGATGTATAACTGATTCATTTAATGATGATGACTCCAGTTGTTGTTCATCCAGTAAAGATGCTTTTGGATCATTCTCTTCAAAATGTTTGACCATGAAAAGAGATGAACAGGGATTGGAAGAGTGGGAACTCCCAGAAAGTCCTTCAAATTTTTATCTTAAAGATAAGTCTGCCTTTGATGTTCAAAGTTCTGATGTAGAAGCCATGAAGGAGAAGTTTGCAAAGCTGTTGCTCGGTGGTGATGTTACAGGAGGATCAAAAGGCCTCAGCACAGCTTTAGCACTGTCTACTGCTATCACAAGCCTTGCAGGTTGCCTTTACTTTATGTGATCTTGCTAAATTTTCCTCTGTTTACTTTTTTTAAGAAAATCTAACAGTAAGATGAAACATGCAGTGACGGTTTTTGGTGAGTTGTGGAAATTGGAACCACTGTCTGAAGAAAGGAAGAGCAAATGGGAAAGAGAAATGGGATGGTTGTTGTTACCTACTAACTATATGGTTGAGTTGGTTCCTGCTAAGCAAAGTGGTGCCAATGGTGGGATCTTTGAGGTATCTTTTATTTGAACTGAATTGAAAAGGGTTTAATAGTTTCATACAGATCACATTACAGAAAAATAAGGTAGCAATTATCTTTGAACAGATAATGACCCCAAAAGCCCGTGCTGACATCCAAATGAATCTTCCAGCACTTCAGAAACTGGACTCAATGCTTATTGTAGGTCATCTCTTCATTCTCATTTAAGACCATGAAACATTGTGCTTGTCATTAGCCTGTAACATTTTGTGGTGTTCTGTTGACACAGGAGACACTAGACTCGATGGTGAATACCGAGTTTTGGTATGCGGAGGAAGGAAGCCGGTCAGAAGGGAGGAACACAACTGGAAGACAAAGCAAAAGATGGTGGCTTCCATCACCGCGAGTACCAAGAACTGGACTCTCTGAAGTTGAAAGAAAGAGGCTGCTTCATCAGGGAAGGATAGTTCATCAAATATTCAAGGCTGCCAAATCAATCAATGACAATATGTTGCTTGAGATACCCGTGCCATCAGTAATTAAGGATGCACTTCTGAAGGTAAAATCAGCTTTCAATGTTTGAATTTTTATGGTTCTAGCAGCCTCAAGCGAAATACTTTCCATTCAAGATAACAATTCCTTACCCCATTTTTATCAAGAAATATAGCAATCAAAATGACTTTTTTTCTTTTTCAGTCGTAATTTCTCGATTCTGATTAAATCTGTTTGTGTTTTAGAGTGGAAAGGCAAGCCTGGGAGAGGAACTGCACAAGGTTTTGATGGCTGAATCGATTTCTGGAGAAGAAATGCTTAAAGCTCTGAATTTGAAATCTGAACATGCTATCCTAGAGACCATTAATAAATTGGAAGCAGCTACATTTTCATGGAAAGAAAGAATCATACAGGAAAATAGTGGCAAATCCCCGATTCGAACCTCATGGTCCTTCCTGAAGGACCCTGTGTCAGGTTTAGATAAGATGGAACTATTGTTGGAACGTGCAGAAACACTTCTAAATCTGCTTAAAACCAGACACCCAAACCTTCCTCAAACATTTCTGGATGCTGCAAAAGTTCAATATGGCAAGGTAAGTTTCATTGTAATTCTTACTTCTCCACTTAATGCACAACACTGTTCGTATTAATTTCTTTATAACAACTTTTGTAGGACATTGGGCATTCCATATTGGAAGCATACTCTAGAGTTCTTGGAAGTTTAGCCTTTAGCATACTGTCTAGAATAGGAGACATATTGCAGGAGGATGCTTTCAGCAATCCCAATTCACCTATCTCAATGAGTCACTCTCCTGGGACAAATCTCTCTGAAGCTTGGGTGGTTGGTTCAAGTATAAGACACTCTTTAATAGAGAAGATGAATGAGACAGAAGGACAGCATGGTCGTTCCAGTTGTGGCAGTACTTCTGACATAGAACTCCCATCTACTGAGGCCAGTGCCAACATTATAACTGCCACTCCAAGCCGTGGTCGATTGTGGTGCATAGGTAGAAACTTGTAAAAATTCTCCTAAAAGATTCCTCACTGTGGCTTTTGTAAATGATGAGTAGTGTTATTACCATACAAGTGGTATCGAAAGAAGCAAACTGACAGGTTTGCCTTATAAATTTTGGGTTCTTTTGTTGCCTAGGAATTTTATATCTTGTCCACAACAATTATAGTTGTAGATTGTGATTGTATATCCGAGTTTCTTCATGGCTAGGCTAGCAATTGAATACTTAAAGGACGAGGGATGTTTCAAAACATTTGTTGATCAAATTTACTGGATTTGACAAATTATTTGTGATCTGGTATCAATGTATTCAGTTTTATGCACGATGTTGATAGTCCTAGTAAATTTTGGGTAACAGTAGTGTGATTGAGAGCGTCTTTCTTACATTTTTTTCTTTTAAATCATTTCCAAGTTTCAAAGATCATAAGATTTTATGCAATTCGAGCTTAGATATTTCATGACCACATGTATCAGTTGTCAGGCTTGGATCTGATTATAGATCCACTATTATGATTATTAATTGTTTCCTTTTATTTGCTAAATAAACTTTGCCTAATAATTATGTATTATTAATTTTCTGTTGTTATCGTGTGTCAGTTAGAATTGTATTGAATTTGTTATTAAGAACTGTTCTTGAGAATATACCTGCCCTGGGATGGTGAGCATGGTCATGTTGATGGAACCACAACTACTCCTTTCCTCATTATCTCTTCTTGCATCCAACTTTTTACTTCCAATAGGTTTGATGAGCGCTTTTACCCGTATATTAGCTATCTTAATTCCTTTTATCTGATGTGAAATTTTAAACTTTAAATTCATATTGAATAGTAACAATTCACCACCCCATTAGATTTGGTGAATCTTCATCTTAATGACTCTCACCTGTCGGACTTAAACTCATTAAATACAAATACCATTTGTTAATCACTTTCATTTGATCAAATCGGTTCCTATATTTAAAATTTTGAATTAATTTAGTTCAATTTTTAATTTTTTTACAATTTAAAACCAAATTAGTAACTAATTTCAATTACAATTTACGTATAACTATTAAAATAATTTTCTATAATTTATATATCAAATCACTACATCTAAATATTCAAATTAGTTTTATCTTTTACATTTTTAGTAAAAATATCTCTATTTAAACATAATTTTTTTAAATATACTAAAAATATAAATGTAGAGTGACACATGTAATTTTAAAAAATTTACATTTGTCACTTAAAAAATCTAAATATTACATGTGTCAATTTACATTTACATTTGTATATTTTGAAAAATTAAAAAAGTTTAAAATATGATTGTCTTTATATAAAAAAATTAATAATTTGAAAATATTAGGTAGAGGGATTTGATATTTAAATTCTAGAAAATAAAGGACTTCAATTTAATCTTTATATTTAACATTGATTCAATTTAGTTCCTGAATAAATTTGAGACTGAATTAATAACTAAGCTTAATTGCAACTTTTATATATATATTAAAATAATTTTTATAGGATTTATGCATCAAATCACTCTACTTAAATATTTAAATTAATTTCATTTTTTACATTTTTATATTAAATTATTTTTTAAAAATACTAAAAATATAAATGTAAAGTTATACCTATAATTTTTAAAGATTTACATTTTCAACATTAAAAATTATAAAAACTACAAGTGTTGCTTTACATTTATATTTTCAATATTTTAAAAATCTTTAAGTTTAAAATAATAAAAAAATTACATAAAAAAGTTAATTTGAATTATTCGGTGAAGTAAGTATAAATACTAAAAGACATGGATCTTCCATTTAGTTTCAATATTTAAAATTTTGATTCAAATTAATATCTCTATAATTTGACACCTTCATTCTAGGTGGAACTTTAAACTAATACTAACGATCTTTGCATTAAATTTGGTTAGTCTTTTTACTTATATACTAGTTATCTTAAATATTTTCACGTGGAACTTCAAACTCATATTGAATATGATAAAATATTCTCTCCATAAAATTTGGTGAGTTATTAAACTTATATATTGCATTTGTCGATCAATTTCACCCTATGTGAGATTTCAATTTAGTTCCTATATTTAAAATGTTGAATCAATTTAGTCTCAACTTTTAGTCCCTCTACATCTTGAGATTGAATTAGTAGCTAACTTCAATTACAATTTATATATAAATGTTAAAATAATTTTCTAAAATTTATACAACAAATCACTTCACCTAAATGTTCAAATTAGTTTTAATTTTTACACTTTTACATAAAAATATTCTTATTTAAACTTATAATCTTTTAAATGTACTAAAAATGTAAATGTAAAGCGACAATTATAATTTTTAAAAATTAACATGTCACTTTAAAAATTTAAAAACTACATATGTCACTTCACATATATATTTTGAATATTTTAAGAAATTATAAGTTTAAAATAGGAATTTTGTTATATAAAGAAAATAATTTAAATATATTAGGTGGAGTCATTTGTAATTTTCAAAAATTTACAGTTTTCACATTAAAAAATTACAATTTTGGCTTTGCATTTACATTTTCAATATTTAAAAAAAAACTATAAGTTTAAAATAGGAATACTTTACATAAAAATTAATTTTAATATATTAGCTATAGTGATATGACCTACAATTAATAAAAAATGTGGAGCTTCAATTTATTAACACTTATATAAATACGTTAAAATAGTTTTTTAAATTTATGCATTAAATCACTTCATTTAAATATTTAAGTTAATTTTATTTACTGCAAAATTAATTATTTTTAGTGAAAGTTATATTTGTTGTTTCTGGAGGTTTTGACCCAACCAATAGCTTTACCAGAAATTTGTAATTTCTTTAGAAGAACTAGCATAACTAATAGCATAACTAATGGATTACCAAGGACTTTTAGCAACCACTAAAAAAATGCAACTTACTTGAGGTTTTTAAAACTCTCGCTACTGCATGGATTTTCATAACCCCGCTATTGCTTGGAGTTTTTAAAACTTCCGCTACTGCCTGAAGTTTTTAAAACTCCCTTTACTGTCTCGAGTTTTTCAAAACCCTAGCTACTACTTAAGGTTTTTCAAAATCCCCGCTATTGCCTACCCACGATTTAAAAATTCATTCTACTTCCTATTTGTTTGTTTTGCATTTTTTTAATAATACACAAATCCTGAAATAAAAGAAAAATGATAAAAGACAAAAATTTTAGATTTTAGTATTTATAATTTATGCATATAACATTTATAAAAGGAACAAAGAACAAAGTCTACAATTTTAATATTAAACAAATTCAAAATTGTGTTGATATTTTTTTTTCTCTTTTCTGCAATATTCTTTGCACATATTATGCATATTGGCTCGTTGTTTTCGATAAATCATACAATGTTACTGTACACCAAAAATTTGTACACTAACCTAAAGAATTGAAACCAAGTGACAAGCTTTAAAAAACATGAAGGGAAATTTTACATTATAGTTATCTGCCAGCTTACATTAAAAACAAAACCAAATATTTTAACAAATTTATGATGCAAGCATCATTGATGTGTATTGGTGCTTCTAACCCTGTTAAATAGAAGAGGAACACATGGAAATCCTGCTTGGTATGGTCTGTTACTTCTTCCACTAAGAAATCCTTTGAACAACAACCTAAAAGTCCATCATACCAAATATATTAATCCACAAGATCTACTGCACACGAAGGAAAACGATCTTTATTTTGAAAGTAATCACTCAATATTTTTATGTCTCATTCCTTTATATAATTAAAACATTTTTTTAATGTCTAAACTAAATTAAAACATTGTTAACTATGAATAGGGTACTCACGGTCTGGCAATCTCTGCAATAATAAATTGAGGATCGAGGACTTTTCCAATGCCGTCCAACAGTACAACCATGCAGTTATAGGCATAGAAGATACACAAGTAACGCATTAAACTCCCACTTCACCTGAGAGTGCTCTAACAACAAATGTGAAAAGGGACTAAAAGTATAAGACCTACAAGTTGTTAGGTTTATAAGGAAGGGGTATTACTGGAGAGATATAATACCAATGAGACCTGAGCCCAATCATATAGGGTGAGTCCCAATCACATAAGACACTGACACCACTCTCAACCCAAAATCTTAAGGCAATGAGTTTATGAGTCTTTATTCTTATATAGTGCTCTACTTTCTCATTTCTAATCAATGTGGGACTTAGACTCACATTTGGATTCCTAACACAAGTAAGTGAAAAGGGACTAAAAAATTTTACTAAACAGAAACATTTGTTGGAATGATGACATGGGAATGGTAATCAAATTTTTATTTCTATGTTTTGTTTGCTATGAAAAGAAATAAAACTATGACTTCATTCCTTCTTTTATGTTCCATATGCTATGACTTTAAGAAAATACAAGAAAAATAGGCTTGGCCTGCCGAGTGTGAGCCAATCAAACTTTTGGGTTTTTTTTATTTTTTTGTTTGAATTAACCGTATTGATCCAAAAAGATTTGGCATCAAAAAATATTTAACTCGTTACATTAACAAGGATCTGATTTAGGATCAAATTTTGAAGATATTCAGCAATGACCGGAGGGGGTAAAAAAGGGCCTAAGTATTAGTGGTTTACCTAGTTTTGCAAGTCTTCAAAGGAAGCAAGTTCTATCACTAAAAAGACAATGATATTTTGAGTACTAAATTTTGACAATTTTCTCTTACTATCGCAATCAGATCGTGACGGGACGACGAACCAAAAAAGAAAACGAGTTTAAAAAGAGATTTTGGAGTCGTCACCATAGTTATTCTGGAAAACTATGGAAAACCATGAAAATAAAACAAGTCTGCGAAAAAACAGATTTTGAATCTGGGAGTCGGTTACGCGTAAGGAAGGTGTTAGCACCCTATGCGCCCGCCTGAGGGCGATAACTTTAATTAAAAAATGCAAAGTTGACATGGTTTTCAAAATGTTAATATTCCCCAAAAATAATAAGACAAAAATATGTAAAAGAAACATAAATATTTTTTTGTTTTTGGGCCCGACAAGGATTGACCTTGGTCCTACGTATTCTCATTAAAAATGATAAATGAGGGTTACGTAGTTAGTTAGAGATGTAGTTTTTTGAAAATATTGATGTTTTTATATTTTGAAAATTTATATATTTTTTTTTGTATTTTTGAATTACTTGAAAATATGTGTCACACGACGCGAGCGGTCAGACAGACACTAAAAAAAGAAAGAAATTTATTTTTAGTATTTTTGAAATTATTTGGAAGAAAGTGTCACACGACACGAGCGGCCGAACAAACACAACAAAAATGAAAGAGAACCCTTTTTTAATTTTTTCTATATTTGTAATTTTTATAATTTTCAAATATATTTGTTTTTTTTTTATTTTTAAATAAAAATAAATAAATAAATAAAAGGATGAAATTGTTTAAGAAAGATAAAAGTGGAAAACAAAATGTGGGAGTACATGAGTGATTAGTAGGGTGCACAAAGTAAACACAACAACAAGCCTAAAAACAATAGACAAAGATAGGGGTGCAGAACTATCACATGTGGGAGGTGCATGAAGTAAGCAGGTAAGGTGTGTAAAGTGAAACAGAGATGTAAGAAATAAAATGATGTGGGTACGTGCACTGATCAAAGGAGTGCGTTGTATAAACACGAACAGATCCAAAACATAAAATGAGAGGGGTGCGAAGGTTGAAAGCGGGGGTGCGCAGAGTAAAAGCATCCAGCCCAATTTCCACTCAAACTAAACCCTTCTTGAAAATTAAAGCTTCTTCTCTTACGATGGCAGAAGCCTATTCTCCTTTCCCCTCCAAACCACCACGACTTCAACCTGCCACCGCACGCCTTTTGCATCACCGCGCCACCGCGCCATCATGCGGCCAGCTTGCCGGCGGCGTCAATCGACGCTAGAGATGTCGCTCTCGTTCTCGACGGCTCAACGATTTCGCTCTCGAAGGCTAACCCCAAGAGATCGTTACCTCGCCGCAACCATCCAAAGACGTCGGCAGCGGCGTCCACCACAGACGTTGACGTCGAGAACCCAGAGACGCTCGACCTTCACTCTCCCTCCTCTCAGGCTCGACTCACGCTGCTCTCGCGACAACTTTCTCTTACTCCTCTGTTCATCTCTGTGCTATGATCGGATGTGACTGATTAGAGAAAATGAGACTGGAATGGGGTTCTGATCCGGTGCGGTATTGGATTGCAGGGGTGGGGTTGTGATTCTAGTTTTTGCTTTGTGTTCTGTTTGCAGGATGGAATGGTGTTGTCATGTTGAGGTGGTGTTCTACGAATGGGAATGTCGCAGGATTAGACTGGGATGCTGCGGGATTGGAACGGAGAATGAGTTTGATGGAGGGGATTTGCATGTGGGTGCTTTCTTGGTCTCTGTTTTGTATTTTTGTGCAGGTGAATGATTAAGATGAAAGTGAACGAGAAAGATGAAGATGGAAAGAGAAGTTGATGTGAATGCAAGGGTTGAAGATGAAGGTCGGTGATAATGGAAAATGAGAGTTGGGAGTGTGTAATGTGATCGAAACAGAGGATATGGGTAGTTTTATTAATGGAGATGGAAGATTGGTAAATGATAAGGTTGTAGAGGATGGAGGTGAGGGCGTGATGCTGATGATGGCGAGATGATAATAGAGGATTCAAGCACCAATAATGTAGTAATGTACATAAAAGATCCAATGAGTCAAATAAATGACAAGCAACGCTCAAAATACATAACTACATTATGTTCATTCTCAAGCACAATGCAACTGCATCAGGTTCACACCAAGCATTCAAGTCGTCTTCATATGAAGTGTTTACCTCTTGCAGTCCTCCCTATCAGTGGTTTCACGTCTCAAACAACTCTTTCCTCCCCTTGGCTCGCTTCCCCCGCTAGGAAGTTCTCCCTGTCAGTGGCTTCTAGAGGTACATGAACTGTATCTTGAAATTGTCCCTTCTCTCCTACGAGTTCGCTGCCCCTTCTCCCAGGAAGTTCTTCCTTCTCTATCTTTATCAGGTTCCCCTCTTTTGTCTTTTTTCTTTTATTTATGAGGTCCCCTACGTTTGTTCAGGGTAAGGGGGAAGTGGCGGTTGCTTTCTCCTCTTACTCAATATCCAGCAGAGCCACTTTTTTCCCTTCGATCAATCCATGCCTCTTCGATCTGTCTCCATAGCATCCCTTATTCACTGCATTGATGCAATTTCCTTTTTTTATGGTAACTAGCAGCAGCTCAGCCAATGCACGTTCCAGGATATCAAATAAGGAAAGAACTAGGCAATTGAGGGCAGCAGAAAATTAAATGCTCCGCACCTTCTTTCTCTTTACCCTTTTTTTTTTCAAATCTGTTTTTTCTTTTTCTTTTCTTTCCCCTTTTTAATCCGTTTTCCTTTTTCCTTCTTTTTCTTTTTTTTTAAATAATAAATAGTAAAAGACAAAAATAAAATAAAATAAATATGAATAAAATTGAAAACAAAGAAAAAAAGAAATAAAAAAAGAAAGATAAAGAAACATAATAAAATCAAAGTAAAATAAGATAATAATAATAATAATAATAATAATAATAATAATAATAATAATAATAAATAAATAAATAAAAGAAAATATAATCCGGACGAAATTGGGTGTTGACACTTATAACATGATGTGTCATCTTCTAAGTAGTTTTTGAATATTGAGAATGAGAAAAAAAAAATAGAAAACCACTTAGAAGATGACACATAAGGTTGTAAGAGAAAGTTGTCAAAATTTAGTAGTTAAAAAATCATTTTCCAGAGCACTTTAACAATAACCTCCTGAACCCAGAAAATCAGGTAACTTATGCTTTGAGTAAATCCAAACTTAATATGTTTCATACTTCTCAATTTAACATCAAACAACATCACTTGTTGTCAAACTAAATAAATAAGGTTTACACCTACATTTAAAGAATACAAGGATAACAATAGATGATTGCTTAGAAAATATAGGCTAACAAATAAAAAAAATAAACAAATCTCAAAACCTTCAAGAAGAAACATCCTCATAGGGGTTCCTAATGACAATGTGTAATGAACAAATTTTTAGAGAACTTTTTTAGCAGTAATGATACATTCACCCTTAACCTAATTCACAAGTATTTTTTTTCAACAATTAAATCATATGAATTCATAAGATCATAAAGAGATTAAAAGAGTAAAATGGTTTTATTAATTATTTACTCGACAAGAAACAAAAGGAGTGCATCACAAAGCAACAACTAATAGAAAGCCAAACAACAAATAAAGATATAATTGAAGAACTAGAAGCTAGGGAAATTTCTGTGTTCTTCTTAAACTATAAATACCATAAATAAACTGATAAAAAAATACAAGATAAACACAATGCAAGGAAATAATCTTATAACATAAGTTCAAACCAACACTCCAATTCCACTTGAAGTTGAGACAACTGGTCAACATATTGTGCTGGCCAACTTTGATAAACGTAGGACCTAATCTCAAAATTATCTTTTTTAGCCACTAAGCAAGGGTCACCTTAAAGTTTTCTTTTCCTCTATCATTCCTCTTGTAAATAATATCTTTTTGCGTCATATAAAAAACAAATGGTAACATTGTTGAGATTCCTCAAATCAATAAAAAACACTTCACAATTTATATGTTAACCCATTTATGTGTTGTTGCTACAAAACTTCTCTACCAAATGTTAAAATCGCTAGTTGATGCTCTATGATTGCAATTACTCAAATGCTCACTCAACTAACTTTACACTAGAACTCCAACACCCAAGAGGTAATACTTAATCATACCGGTAATTTAGTATTACAAGTACCGTTTCTAGAATACACTACTATTCGAAAAAACTCCCACTAGTAACACATTGAATACACTTTGCATTTGTTTATCAAATCAATAAAATAAAAAATATAATGGATCCCAAGTTCCTCCAAATGAACACTCTAAGAGTCATTTAAGCAAATCCTCTCTAAATACCTTTTTTTTAATTCATAATTAAGTATAACATAATGTATCCAATTAAAGTTTATATATATATATATATATATATATATATATATAGATATTTCTCCATACCTAATAGAGTGATAAATATAAATAGAGAGATGGAATCAAAAGAACAAAAAATTGAAGCAGATCACGAATTAGAAAATAGATAGAACATGATGAAATTGAAAGACGGTGTTTATTACCTTATTTCATAGGGAAACGATTAATGAAATTGAAAGAGCCTCCGAGGGCATGAGCCACACAACTACTTCAGGGAGATAAAAGAGAGACTAAAACGAAATTACAAATCACTGAGATGATGAAATGAGAGGTACACATTTACCATGGAGAGGTATGAGCCCTGATTTTAGGGAGAAAGATGAAATCGAAAGCTTCTCCTGGGACACGAACGATCCACAACTGCTTCATGGAGATGAAATCAGAGAAACGAAATAAAATTAAAAGACTCAAATAATGAACTGAGGGAGATGAGAGGTAACACACGAGAACCCCCATAATTTTGTTTCTCTTTCCTCATCCTGAATTTTCTAGCCAAGAGGTAACATACGAGAAATCGAGAATTTTTAAAAATTATAAAAAGAGAAAAAAAAAGGTTAGAATAAGTTTGTTGGGTTTGTTAACCTTGATACTTAGAGAGAAATTTTAAAAACTCTAGGAAGTATATTTTTTATTGGAGGTTATTATAATCCAAATAATAAACTCAAACTAAATTTATATATTTTTACAGTAATTTTTTACATTTTTAAATAAAATTATTCCTATTTAAAGTTATAATTTTTTTAAAAAATATTAAAATTATAAAATTAAAATAATAATTATACTTTTTAAAAATTTAAATTTGTCACATTAAAAATTTAAAAATTACTAATATCACTTTACATTTATATTTTTAAGATTTTAAAAAAATTATATGTTTTGAAAAATGATTTTTTAACATGTATAGATAGATTGAATAAAACATAATAACTAGGCCTAACCATGGTCTAAACCTAGTCCTACTACTTATTTTTACCCATCCTATAAATTTAATAATTCTTTTCACTTCCTTCCAATAAATTTAATGAGTTTTTTTTCACTTACATCTTAATCACTATCACCGATGTGGGACTTCAAACTCATATTAAGTACTAATAATTTCCTTCTGTTGATATACTACATCTCTTAATAACTTTCATTCAATGTGGGACTTCAATTTAATTAATATATTTAAAATTTTGAATTAATTTAGTGTCAGTTTTTAGTCCATATACAACTTAAGATTGCATTAATAACTAAGTTTAATTACAACTTATATAAACTTATATATATTCGCTAAAATAATTTTCTAGAATTTATACATCAAATTATTCCTCCTAAATATTCAAATTAAATTTACTTTTTAATTTTTTACATAAAAATACCCCTTTTTAAATTTATAGCTTTTTTAAATATACTAAAAATGTAAATGTCAAATGACAATTGTAATTTTTGAATATTTACATTTGTAATATTAAAAATTTAAAAATTACAAGTGTCACTTTATATTTGAATTTTCAAAATTTTAAAAAAGTTATGTGTTTAAAATAAAAAAAAATATATAAAAATTAATTTTAATATATTAAATGAGGTGAGTTGATATATAAATTCTAAAAATTGTAGGACTTCAATTTAGTACCTATGCTTTAAATTTTAATTCAATTTAGTCTGAATTGTTAGTCCATGTATAATTTGAAGCCGAATTAGTAAGTAAATTTAATTATAACTTATATATACATGTTAAAATAATTTTTTATGATTTATGCATCAAATCACTTCATTTAAATTTTCAAATATTTTTTATTTTTTACATCCTTATATTCACATATCTTTATTAAAAAATATACTTTTTTTAAAAGTACTAAAAATGTAAATATAAAATGACAAATATAATTTTTAAATATTTACATTTCTAACATTAAAAATTTAAAAATTATACGTGTCACTTTATATTTATCTTTTGAATATTTTAAAAAATTTATATATTTAAAATATGAATTTATGTATATAAAAAATTTAACATGAATATACTAGGTGGAGTAGTTTGACATATAAATATTAAAAAATGTGAAACTTCAATTTAGTCCATATATTTAAAATTTTGGTTCAAATTAGTTCAATTTTTTAGTTCTTTTATAATTTAAGACCGAATTAGTAATTAAGCTTAATTACAACTTATATAAACATGTTAAAATAAATTTTTAGAATTTATGCATCAAATCTCACCACCTAAATATTCAAGATACACTTTTACATTAAAATATCCCTATTAATCTGATAATATTTTTTTAAAATACTAAAAATGTAAATGTAAAGTTACAATTGTAATATTTAAAAATTTACATTTGTCACATTAAAAATTACAAGTGTCACTTTAAATTTACAGTTTTAATATTTCAAAAAAAAATATTTAAAAAATAATAATTTGAATATATAAGGCGAAGTGATTTGATATATAAATTCTAATAAATATTTTAGCATATATAAATAAGTTGTAATTAAGTTTAATTATTAACCCTAACCGTAACCTCCTAGCTCTAGCTCTACTACTCATTTTTTACTTATTTACTACTCATTTTAATTACTTTCACCCGATGCGTGAACTTCAAACTCATATTGAATACTAACAATTTCTACCTACTAGATTGTGTGAATCATTTTACTTAAATACTACATTTCTTAGTCACTTTCACTCGATCTGAGACTTCAAACTCATATCGAATACTAACAATCCCTCCCCATTACATTTGGTGTGTCCTTTCACTTATATACTACATCTCTTAATTACTTCCACCCAATGTGAAACTTTAATTTAGTTCCTATATTTAAAATTTTGAATCTATTTAGTGTTAATTTTTAGTTCGTATACAACTTAAGGTCAAAGTAGTAACTATGTTTAATTACAACTTATATATACACGTTAAAATGATTTTCTAAAATTATACATCAAATCATTCCATCTAAATATCCAAATTGAATTTACTTTTTTCATTTTTACCTAAAAATATCCCTTTTTAAATTTATAATCTTTTTAAATATACTAAAAATGTAAATGTAAAGTGACACTTGTAATTTTTTAAAATTACAAGTGTCATTTTATATTTACAATTTCAATATTTTAAGAAAATTATAAGTTTAAAATAAGGGGTTTTTATATAACAAAATTATTTTGAATATACTATGTAGAGTGATTAGATGTATAAATTTTAAAAAATGTAGGACTTCAATTTACTCACTATTTTTAAAATTTTGATTCAATTTAGTCTCAATTGTTAATCAAGTATAATTTAAAGCCGAATTAATGAGTAAACTTAATTACAATTATACATACATGTTAAAATAATTTTTTAGAATTTATCAAATCTCTTCACCTAAATATTATAATTAATTTTGTTTTTTACGTCCTTACACTAAAGTATCTTTATTTAAAATTATATATATTTTTTTAAAATGCTAAAAATGTAAATATAAAGTACAATTGTAATTTTTAAAAATTACATTTGGAACATTAAAAATTTAATGTTTACAAGTGTCATTTTATATTTATATTTGTAATATTTAAAAAAAAATTATATTTTTGAAAAAAAAAAGATTTTTTTCGTGTAAAAAAATTAATTTGAATATATCAAGTGTTGCTCATATTTTTCCCTCATGAGATTTGATGGGACCTTTTACTTGTTTACTACTCATCTTGATCATTTTCTTCGATGTGAGACTTTATATCGGATACTAACAAAATTCACACAATGAGGAGCGACACCATTAACTCAAATTTTAGAAGTGAATAAAATAATATATTTGTAAGCCGTCAAATCCATACAAAGTTTAAAACCAATCTTTGTTACCTATAAATTCAATATAAAGCACAATTGTAATATGACAAATCCACTTAGACTTACAAACCATCATTGATTCTTGTGATAACTAAAAATTTTCATCTTTTAAAACAATTCAAAGTGTTACCTCATATATACTCATCCCCTATCTGACTATAAGTAAACAATTCAAATTCTTCTCCCTTATGTTATCCTTCAATGTATTTGAGAAGGTGTGGATTTGAGAGAGTGGATTTGCGTTGAGTTGATTTGTAGGTAAAGATGATGTTGTTTGGATTAAGGGAAAGATGGTATGATTTGAGTAGATATGAGTGAAAAGTTTATGAAAATTTGTGTATGATATGATTGAAAAAATTTAATAAATTTTAATTTTTAATAGAGTAAATTGTATGATTACTATTTTATCCTTCAATGTAAATAGAAGAAATGATATTAAAATAAAATTAAAAATGTTATTTAAAATTAGAAAAATATAATTTATTGAAATCCTTAATAACTTAAAATAAATTATTATTATTCTAAATGATAACTTGAAATAAGTTATAATATGGACTATTTAATTTATATCTCCACATTTATTTAAATTTATTTTATTTTATATAATTAATTCATTTACAAAAAATATTTATTTGAATAATAATAATAATAATATTATTATTATTATATAATACTAATTATTATTATAATAATAATTATTATTAATATTTAAAAAAATATTAATTAAATATATATGTATAATATTACAATTGTAATATTATACATATTTATTTCAATGTAGATGCACCACCGAAGTAGACAACCGATATTACAATTATAACCTTTGAATATTATTCGGGTTCAAGAAATAGCCATTAACAAAATAAAACATTCATCTCACAACAGAATTGTAAAAAATAACTCAAATATAAGCACATGAATTTTATAAATTTTCAATATTGGAGGCACAATTTCAACTAAAGTTATAAAACTTTCAAAATACGATGCATAATATAAAAGATTTAAGATTGGAAGAACATTATCATTTCATATTTATAGTGCGCATAAAACAATATATCTATAGGCTATAAAGTCCATAACAATATAAAAAACAATCTATCACTCGTGATCAATACAAAAATCTTCAAGAAACATTTCAAAGGAACAAAATAAATTTGCAAAGAATAAAAATCCTGAACCACACTCAATCAATTCAATTTAGGATACACAACTCTTACAATTGTATTTGGGCTTTTCGACCAATACCATATATCAAAATTTAAAATAAAAGTCCAACTCAAAATTAAATTAAATGGAAAAAATAAATTTGAATTCCGTAAATTCAATAAATGGTTCATTAATGAACATTCAATCCCTCATTGGACAATAAAATCATATTACAACCATGTTATAAAGGAGAACTTAGATATAATCATCCGAAAATTGCAAAAATAGCCAAAACCTGCCAACTATATTTAGAAAGCAAGTGTCACTCATTTATGAAATAAATAAATATGAAATCAAATTATAATATGGAATCCTTTCACTTTAGTTCAACAAACCATCAAAAGATAGACAAAGAATTCATCACAATTTTGAATAACAAAGGACAACTAAAAATTTTCTATTTTGAACAAAGGAAGTCAAAGTGCATTTTGAAAATTCTATTTATGATGGGACAACCTAAAACATGCACATATGAAATTTACACAATGAACCAATAAAATCAAATTGCAAATCGAGAATTTCAAATGGAACAATTCAAAATATACCCTTGTGCACCGTAGAAATCAACGTGTTATGTAATGATTCCATTTAGGGTGTATGCCTAACTTAAGTTATAGGGATTTCAAAATTGAGCCTCAATATTAACTCAGATTTTAGGAACGAATAAAAAAATACATTTGTAAGTTGTCAAATCTCTACAAAGATCAAAATCAATATATGTTCCCCATAAATTAAATATAAAGCCCAATTGTAATATGAAAAATTTACACAAAATTAGGCTAAAAAATCGTCATTGTTTGTTGTGATAACTATAATTTTTCATCTTACAAAACGATTCAAAATATTAACTCAAATATACTCATACCTTATCATGATTATGACTAAATAATTCAAATTATGCTACCAGCCAATGCCAATTATAGTCTTTCAATATCACTCGGATCCGAGAAATAGACATACATATTAAAACATTCATCTCACAACTAAATTATAAGCACAACAACTCAAATATAAACATCTGAAATTTGCATTGGTAATAAAAGTAATTTCATAGGAATTTCAACATTGGAGGAGCAATATCAACCCAAGTTTTAGGAGTTTCAAAATTGGAGAACTATACCAACATAAGTTATACGACTTTCAAAGTAAGAGTCACAATTGTTACCCGTGTCAACACAAAAACCTTTATGAAACACTTCTAAAGGACAATCTTGACATATGCGTGTGCAAATATTGAAAAGAATAAAAATCTTAAACCACACTCAAACAATTCACTTTAGGAAACACAACTTACCCAATTCAATTTGGGCTTTCTGACCAATACAACATACCAAAATTTGAAGTACAAGCCCAACTAAAAATTATATTAGATAGAAGAAGGCTTAATTCATCTTTTGGTTCTCTAATTATGATGTGGGGTTCATTTTGGTCCCCTAATTTTTTTGAGGTTCAATTTAGGTCTCCAGCTTTTGAAAGAGGTTCAATTTAGTGTGTTGAGATTGGGTGATGTGGACTTGAGTTAAAAAAATTAACTTTGTTTTGAAAGGGGGTAAATCTGTTAGGTTTAGGGTTCTTTGAAAATAGGGAATTGAAGATCAAATTGGGGGATTTGGTAGAGAAGCATAACCAATCCAGGAAAAACCAAACGAAGAAGAAGGATTCGAAGACGAAGTGTTCGGTGCCCACAGTTGCAATATGGTGCTCCACCGTGAGAGAGAGTGCCCCCTTGACATCATTCATAATCAACGTACACCAAATGTTGAAGAACTCCCGCATAAAGAAGATGAATTGTGAAATTAGGACCGACCAATTCTCCCTCCATATACTTCGTTGCCACCTCATCACAGTACATTGATGCCCAGTTATTAAAAAACCTGCCACGTTTCTGTTCCAGAGTGACACAGTTGCACTATTATGACGTCGTTTAACCAAAGATAACGAGAGGGACTAAATTAAACTGTTTTAAAAGACTGGAGGACTAAATTAAACTGTTTTAAAAAACTGGAGGACTAAATTGAACGTCACAAAAATTAGGGGACCAAAATGAACCATACATCATAATTAGAGGACCAAAAGATGAATTAAGCCATAGAAAAAATAAATTTAAATTTTTGTAAATTCAATAAAGTACTCAAATATTAACATTCAAACCCTCATTGGTTAAAAAAAATCATACTGCAACCAGATTATAAGGGGCAACATAGATATAGCCATGTAAAAATTTTAAAATAATGAAAAATTGTCAACTACATTTAAAACGCACGCCCATCTCATATTTACAAAAATAAAAAAATATAAAATCAAATTATAATTCGAAATCCTTCTACTTTGGCCAAACAAACCATCAAAAGAAAGACAAATAATTCATTCATAGTTCGAACAACAAGGGGCAAATCAAAACTTTCTACTGTGAATAAAGAAAGTCAAAGTTCACTTTGACAATTCTTTTTATGATGTGACAACACAAAATATATTTATATATAATTTGCACAGTGAACCAAGAAAATCAAAGTGCAATTTAAGAATTCTAGGTGGGATAATACAACATATACCCTTATGGAACTTTCACTATGAAAAGAAAAAATCAAATTGTTATACGATAGTTCAATTTACGTTGTATACCAAACTCATACTTAGTAAATAAAAAAGTATGAAATCAAATTATAATTCAGAATTCAGAATCTTTCCACTTTGGCCCAAATAACCATCCAAAGATAAATAAAGAATTCATCACCAGTTCGAAATAGGTAACTCAAAACTTTCTACCATGAACAAAGAAAGTCAAAGTGCACTTTGACAATTCTATTTATGATGGGACAACTAAAACTATACTAATGAAATTTGCACAATGACCAAGAAAACCAAAATGCAATTTGACAATTCCAGGTGGAATAATACAAAATATACCCTTCCAAAACTTGCACTATGAAAAGAAAAAATCAAAGTGTTATTCGACAACTCCATTTAAGGTGTATACCCAACTCAAGTTATATTTACAAAATGAAAAGTATGAAATCATATTATAATTCGGAATCCTTCCACTTTGGCCAACAAACCATCAAAAGATAGACAAAAAATCCATGAACACTCTAAATAACAAGGGGCAACTCAAAACATTCTACTGTGAACCAAGATAGTCAAAGTGCACTTTTACAATTCTATTTATGATGGGAGAACTCAAAATATATCCATATGAAATTTTCACAATAAACCAAGAAAATCAAAATGCAATTCGATAATTCCAAGTGGGATCATACAAAAATATACCCTTACGATCTTGCACGGATCTTGCACTGTGAAAAGAAAAAATCAAATTGCTATTTGACAGGTCCATTTAGGATGTATATCGAACTGAAGTCATATTTAAAAAATAAAAAAGTAAGAAATCAAATTATAATTTGGAATTCTTCCACTTATGCCCAATAAACCAACAAAAAATAGACAAATAATTCACCACCAGTCCGAACAACAAGGGGCAAATCAAAACTTTCTACTATGAATAAAGAAAGTCAAAGTTCACTTTGACAATTCTCTATATGATGGGACAACACAAAATATATCCATATAGAATTTGCACAGTAAACCAAGAAAATCAAAGTGCAATTTAAGAATTCTAGGCGGGATAATACAATATATACCCTTATGGAACTTTCCCTGTGAAAAGAAAAAATCAAATTGTTATACGACAGTTCAATTTAGGCTGTATACCAAACTCAAGTCATACTTAGTAAATAAAAAATTATGAAATCGAATTATAATTCAGAATTCAGAATCTTTCCACTTTGGCCCAAATAACCATCAAAATATAAACAAAGAATTCATCACCAGTTCGAATAACAATAGGCAACTCAAAACTTTCTACTGTAAACAAAGAAAGTCAAAGTGCACTTTGACAATTCTATTTATGATGGGACAACTAAAAATATATTCATATGAAATTTGCACACTGACCAAGAAAACCAAAATGCAATTTGACAATTCCAGGTGGGATAATACAAAATATACTCTTTCAAAACTTGCACTATGAAAAGAAAAAATCAAAGTGTTATTCGACAACTCCATTTAAGGTGTATACCCAAATCAAGTTATATTTACAAAATGAAAAAGTATGAATCATATTATAATTCGGAATCCTTCCACTTTGGCCCAACAAACCATTAAAAGATAGACAAAGAATCCATGAACACTTTGAATAACAAGGGGCAACTCAAAACATTTTACAAGATAGTCAAAGTGCACTTTTACAATTCTATTTATGATGAGAGAACTCAAAATATATCCATATGGAATTTGCACAATAAACCAAGAAAATCAAAGTGCAATTCGATAATTCCAAGTGGGATAATACAAAATATACCCTTACGGATCTTGCACTGTGAAAAGAAAAAATCAAATTGCTATTTGACAGATCCATTGAAAACTGAAGTCATATTTAAAAAATAAAAAAGTAAGAAATCAAATTATAATTCAAATTCTTCCACTTTTGCCCAATAAACCAACAGAAGATAGACAAATAATTCATCACCAGTCCAAACAACAAGGGGCAAATCAAAACTTTCTACTGTGAATAAAGAAAGTCAAAGTTCACTTTGACAATTCTATTTATGATGGGACAACACAAAATATACCTATATAGAATTTACACAATGAACCAAGAAAATCAAAATGCAATTTAAGAATTCTATGTGGGATAATACAACATATACCCTTATGGAACTTTCACTGTGAAAAGAAAAAATCAAATTGTTATTTGATAGTTCAATTTAGGTTGTATACCAAACTCAAGTCATACTTAGTAAATAAAAAAGTATGAAATCGAATTATAATTCAGAATTCAGAATCTTTCCACTTTGGCCCAAATAACCATCAGAAGATAAACAAAGAATTCATCACCAGTTCGAATAACAATAGGCAACTCAAAACTTTCTACTGTGAACAAAGAAAGTCAAAGTGCACTTTAACAATTCTATTTATGATGAGACAACACAAAATATACCCATATAGAATTTGCACAGTGAACCAAGAAAATCAAAGTGCAATTTATGAATTCTAGGTGGGATAATACAAAATATACCTTTATGAAACTTGCACTGTGAAAAGGAAAAATCAAAGTGTTATATGATAGTTCCATTTAAGGAATATACCAACTCAAGTCATAATTACAAAATAAAAAAGTATGAAATCAAATTATAATTCAGAATCCTTCCACTTTGGCCAACAAACCATCAAAAGATAGACAAAAAATCATCACCGGTCCGAATAACGATAGGCAACTCAAAACTTTCTACTGCGAATAAAGAAAGTTAAAATGCACTTTGAAAATTCTATTTAATATGGCACAACTTGAATATACCCATATAGAAGTTGCACAACGAACCAAGAAAATCGAAGTGCAATTTAGAATTTCAGGTGAGTCAATACAAAATATACCTTACGGAACTTGCATTGTGAAAAGAAAGAATCAAATTGTTATTCGACAACTCCATTTAGGGTGTATACGCAACTCAAATCATATTTACAAAATATAAAAGTATAAAATCAAATTATAATTCAGAAGCCTTCTACTTTGGCACAACAAAGCATCAAAAGATAAATAAAGAATTCATCACTAGTTCGAATAAAATGGGGCAACTCAACTTTCTGTTGTGAACAAAGATAATCAAAGTGCACTTTGACAATTTTATTTACAGTAGGACAACTTAAAATATACCCATATGGAATTTGCACAATGAACCAAGAAAATCAAAATGCAATTTTAAAATTCCAATTGGGACAATACAAAATATACATTTTCGGAATTAGCACTATGAAAAAAAAATCAAAGTGCTATTCGATAGTTCCATTTAGGGTGTATATCCAACTAAAGTATAATGCTTTCAAAATTGGAGCCACAATATCAATTAAGATTTTAAGAGTGAATAAAACAATATATTTGTAATCTGGCAAATCCATACAAAGATAAAAAATAATCTTTGTTTCCCATAAATTCAATATAAAGCCCATTGTAATCCGTCAATTCCACATGACAAAAGGCTCACCTTGCAAGACGATTCAAAGTGTTATTTCATATGCACCCATCCTTATCCTTACTATGAATATATAATTCAAATTGTGCTCCTTTAATCTTAATGTGGATGCACACCCAAGTTACACAACCCATATTTCCATTGTCATCTCTCAAGAACTCAAGAAATAGCCATATACAAAATAAAGCATTCATCTTGCAACTGTATTATAAGCATCAATTCAAATATAAGAAACATAAACTTTCATTCTGAATAAACATAATTTTCTAAGGCTTGGAAAATTGGAAGCACAATATCAATTCAAGTTATAGGGTTGTCAAAGTTAAAGGCACAAAACAATAGATGTGTAGGATGTCAAATCAATACAAGGCTCAAAAACATATTTGTAAGCAACAACTCAAATATTAAGAATCTAAATTTGCATTTTGAATAAAAGGAATATTAAGAGATACCAAAATTACTAACCAAGCTCAATCCGTAAAAGCCTATGGTAATCAAAAGAAACGAATTTTTAATTTAATGTAAAATTACAAATAAAAAAAAAGCAAGTAATTGAAAACAATTGCAACAAAGAGTTGGTGTTACCTGCCTTGAAGATCCTACAACAAAGAGAAGGTTACGTCAAAGGAACTGCTAATACAAGAAGGTTGGAACTGCAAAGAGGAAACATTGTCAAGGGAATGCAACTGACAGTACATAAACAAGATTCATAGCAGAAATATAAAAGTATTTAGCAATGATACATGCTTATTTCTGAGTGGACCCCCAAAAGTTTAATTTCTCTAGAAATACTCTGCTATCAGCTTTAAGTTTTCTAGATAAAGCATGCAAACTTGTGAGAATAACAAACAAAATCATTCACTAAAATTGTAATCCTTAACTCTATATACGTTGCAAGCATAACAAATATAGGGACCAAATTGATTAATCTTAACAAAAATTAGGACCTAATTGAACAAAAATAACAAATATAAGGACCAAATTGAATATAGAATATTGACTTTGACACGTGGCACACTATTAGATTGACACGTGGACATTTAAAAAATAATTTTAAAAAATTCAAAAAAATAAAATAAAAATTCAAAAAAACCACAAAGTGACACGTGGCACACTCATGGGTTGACACGTGTACATTTAAAAAAAATTAAAAAATTAAAAAATAAAAATAAAAATAAAAATAAAAATAAAAAAATTCAAAAAAACCACGAAATGACACGTGGCATTCACTGTTCATGGCCGTTAATGATTTAAACGGTGTTAACACAAAAGGACCCAATTGAACATAATTGACGAAAATTGGGACATATTTGAACACAAAGCCAAAATTAGGACTTATTTGAAAAAACTTGACGAAAATTGGGACCAAAAAGGTATTTTAACCTAAAATCTAATTGGAATGTCACCCAATTTTATTAATTAAGAAATTAGATTATTTAGATAAAAATATAAGTTTAAATATTTTTTAATATGTGGAATTGGTTGTTTTTCATCTTTTAAATTTAAACTTATTTTCAATTTTACTATATTTCTATTTAAACTAAGTACTTCTACTAAAAATCTCTCAAATCTTACAAATCTTACTTTTGGTAGTATTTGAGTTTAACATTGGATATGTTAATTGGCTCAACTAATTTGATTATTAAGTAAATGGTAGTATTATTCAATATATTGTTAGATTTATAATAGTTGATTATTGATTTTGATTTGTGTATTGAACTAACGATTTATGTATTAAATTAAATTTATGAATGTTAATTATTATTTTTAATTTGACTTTAATAATGATTTAAAAAGGTTGAAGTAAGTGTTTTTGGTCATTTTGATCAATTTTTTTTAAATCTATAATGGTATTTTAAACTTACTATATGATTAGTTTTGAAAGAACTTTATAGTTATATGTATATAATATTGTTTTATGTTGTTTGAATATTACAGAAACAATAGTTTCATCATTTGTACAGAGAAATATTATTTCGGCGATAAATTAAATGTGAGTCTCACAAATTAGAAGTAAAAGAGTTTATGAGGGAGACGGCACCAATAAAACCTTCCTCACTCCAAATGATGGAGTCTTGAAGATTCGAATGAGTTTATTGTATTTTTTTATTTTACAATTACATACATTACTCGAGATTGAATGAGATGAAAATAAGAATAAATTGTGTTCTAATTTAGTTTATGGCTTAAATGCTAATAATAGCGCAACGAACTATAAATTTGTCTAGAGTTATTGATGATTTTTTTAAGATGACACTCAAATATTTTAATAATGAAATATTAGAGTTATTGAGAGATTTTTTTTATTAAATGAGTTTCATTTTATAAAATTCTTTATCATCTTTTTATATATTTGTACAAAACCTATTCTCTGACTACTTTATGACCCATTATTTTTAATCATTTTGAAGATCAAAGATTATATGATCAATCCTAGTAAAGAACTCTACACATGTATCTCATTAGAGTGAAAAACAAAGTACATTGACTTTTTACCTTTTTTAGGTTGTTTTGCATTTTTAGTTGCATGTGAGTTGTTACTCAATACATGTGACTCAAATGTGCTAAAAAATTAAATCTTTGTTTGTGTATGATCGTGTGCGTATATTTAGATTTTTATTTTATAGTTAGGTCAGTTTGTGAGAAATAGAGCTCTAGGAAGCAATTGTGAGATATGGAGTTCTTTAACCAAGGTAAGGGAAGTTAATGTTAATTTTGCACAATTTGATTTATATTGTCTAAATTGAGTGTACAAAAATTTGTGATTGAATTGTCAAAATGGTATATTTAATTATTGTTGATTGGGTTGATGTGTGAAATATGGATGAATAGTCATTTGTCTTTGAATTGTTGAACTAGTACCTAAGATCTGAATTTTAGGGTGAATCTGTGAGGTGGAATCTTTGGCCTCTAATGAGTCTTTTTGACTGAATTGGTATTGCTTTTGATTTGTATGGAGGATGAAAATGCTCATTAGAGCCAAGGGTATCCTCCATTTTGTATATTTATGTGATTAGTTTATGCTGACTCGTTCGGTGAGCCAAACTCCCACCAAGTGAGCTTTAAAAATAAAATCATAGAGTGAGTCGTGGCTCGTTGGACTCACTTGATTAAATTAGCTTCCAAACTCGGTTTGCTAGGCAAGGGAAAGGAGTAACTAAGCAAAAGTTAAATTCAAATTTGGCATAAAGGCAGGGAAGGTTTGGTCATCGGGCAAGTCTGCTCTCATTGGATGCACTTTTTTGTATTTTGTTTCAGTGCTTAATTCATTGGGTGAATTGCTTAGTCGCTAAGCGAGTAAGTGAGCTTGCTGAGCTTATATATTAATTATTGTATTTGTCATGTAGTTTGAAATGTGGAAAATCTTTTGACGAATTATTATATTAGGGAATGATTATGGTTTAAGAGAATGAAAAATGGCTAATGTGACAAAATGGTTTGTATAAAGATGTTGTGGATATTATATGAATATGGTGTTCCTAATGAGGAATGCTATAACAATTACATAATATTATACATTGATTAGGGATCCATATTGTGAAGTTATTCTAACTATACTAAGCTCACAAACTCATATAGAAATGAGGTTTATGTGGTGAGAATTGAGGGAGGTTCCTATAGCGAGATTTGGGACAAGGGACCCCTTTTTATGGCGAAGTTATAAGTGAATTTACTCTTTCGTGAGAGATTGAGACCCAATAAATTTGGGTTGATCGTGACATTTTATTTCATGATTACATGACAAATGTTTGACTTCTTGAGTATCTGATTCAATGCATAAATAATCCAAATTTTAAGATAATGGAGGTGTATACGGGTATTTTACAATTTGTTGATTGTAGATAAGAATCTGTCATTAATATAAGCGTTAGTATATTTTATATATTGTAGATTATGGATGTTCAAAATTATCATTAGCTAATCCTTTCTTCTTTTTAATTGATTGTTGTGTTTCTCTTTTGCTATGATTATTGTTATGACGTAGCAGATGAGGTTGCAAATGGCAATGATGGTAGAGAGTAGAAGTTAGGTTGAAATGGGAGTCAATATGTATGCCCTGTGCTTGTTTGACCAAATTTGCTTAATATCAATAATGCATGGACTTTACAGATAGAACCATTTTATTTTTTTGGGTTTTTATCTTTATGGTTAAAATATCTTTTTGGTCCCAATTTTCGTCAAGTTTTGTCAAATAAGTCCTAATTTTGGTTTTATGTTCAAATAGGTTCCAATTTTCGTCAATTTTGTTCAATTAGGTCTTTTTTTGCTAACACGGTTAAATCATTAACGGCCATGAACAGTTACTACCACGTATCACTTCATGATTTTTTTTAATTTTTTTTTAATTTTTTTTAAATGTCCACGTGTCAACCCAGTAACATGCCACGTGTCAAAGTCAATGTTCTATATTTAATTTAGTCCCTATATTTGTTATTTTTGTTCAATTTAGTCCCAATTTTGTTTAAAATTGACCAATTTGGTCCCTATCGAATATGTGACCAAATTTAATTTTTATATCAAAGTTATAATGATGTGAATTTTAATATATTATATAAAAATATTTAACAAAAAATGTGAATTTTAATATAAAAAGTAAATTTAATTTCAATTTGGAGAGGGACCAAATTGGTTCATGTTAATAAAAATTGAGACTAAATTAAACAAAAATAACAAATATAGGAACCAAATTGAATATAGAACATTGACTTTGACACGTGGTACGCTGTTGGGTTGACACGTAGACATTTTAAAAAAAATTCAAAAAAACCACAAAGTGACACGTGGCAGCTACTGTTCATGGTCGTTAATGATTTAAATGGTATTAGCAAAAAAGGACTCAATTGAAAAAAATTGACGAAAATTGGAACCTATTTGAACACAAAACCAAAATTAGGTCTTATTCGACAAAACTTAACGAAAATTTGGACCAAAAAGGTATTTTAACCTACATTTATAATATCAAATCGTAAAGGTACGTGTCTTGAGTGTTTGCCCTTTGCACTTAAGGATCAAAAAGCCTCGAGCAGTGCTTGGAGTTTATTGCTTTTTATGATGTCCAATACAAAGGTACAAAGGCACAAGACTGATTGTTCAAAATGGTCTTGGAATCAATCAAGCACTATAATGACGCAAAATGAGTGTCTTTTAAAATGTTAACCAACCAAACTGAAAAATAATCAATTAGGTAAATAATCTAATTGACTAATATGGTAATACTTGAAAAAATAATTTTATTCTTCTTTGTTAATCGATTAATACAACAATTTAATCGGTTGATTTGACTCATTGACTACTACAAATCAAATATGAACATATTTAATCGATTACCTCACTAACGTAATCAATTAATACATTCAAAAAAAAATGTCCACTTTAGAAACTACTTTCTGTTTCAAAAAGAAGATGAATTTTTCTAAAATAAAAAAAGCTAAGAGACAATGATTGAAGTGTTATTGGAGAGTTCTTTTTAAAGTTTATGGAAAACATCATGAATTATTCAATATTGTTGTGATTAAAAAACATTTGGCTTGACATAGGTGATATTTTTAATATTTGCACATAGTGTATTCCTTATAGTTTTTCCTTTGTATAATCTCATTTATTTTGTGTTCATATCATTGAGTAGGTGATAAAAATAGGTAATTGTTTGTGGTATTGTCTTGTTTTGTCTTTAAAATCTTGAAGTGTATTCTAGTATTCGTGTGTATCTTGAACGTAGTATTACATAGGAGAATATTGTTATGTCTTAATAAAATTTTAGGTAAAGTTGCTAAAAATTAAATGTAAATTTTTAAAGAATCGAATCGGTATAAACTGGATATCAATTATTTAAATAAAAAAAATGGGATTTGATATGATAAATTTGAAGAATACGATAGGAAGAAAAAAAAAATTAGTAGCAAACCTCTAAGAAATCATAATCCCATATTTTCAAGAGATTAGGAATGATATACGATAATCATGACTCCAAGAGATTTGATTCATGAAAAGTATTACTAAGAACATTTTCAATTTTTTAAAATATATGGTTTGTGTTAAGTATTTATTTCATTACTATATTAAATAATTTAATAAAAATATGTAAATATTTGTGAAGATTTTTTTTATTTTTTTTATGAATGGGTTATCTGATCATAATTTCTCTAACAATGGGTCTATAACTACCAATTGAGAGTAAGAAAGGGAAAATAAGAAAAAAATTAATACTGAAAAATGCTAATTAGAACATGTAAATTAGACAAACACGTGCAAACAAACAACAAACATACCAACAACATGAGTAACATTTTATCATATCAGTGTGATTAATTGGCCATAAACAACTAAAGCAACATTAAATGTGTCTATTATTCTTTTTTTTCCTTCAATATAACTCCAATGAAACAAGAAATAAAACAAAAATATATATAATAGAGATTTTTCTCATACTTTTCTTTAGGTAGGCAAAAAATTTGAGAAATGTTTGAAAAATCATCTGTGAATAGTTTTCATAAGATTAAGGATTCAACTATTTTAAAATTAAATTAAAATTTAAAATTAATATAATATAAATACGTCATAATTACTTAAATAGATTTAATTATATCATTTTTTTCATTGAATTCATCTGGTTTTTAAAATTAAAATGATATGTTATATATTCAATTCAGTTTTTCAAACTAAAAATCAATTTTTAGTTTAACTTGGGAGCAATTTTAAGTATTATTTTTATATATGTTTCTTAGGATTACTATGTTTTGTTAAATTTTTATATATCTTTGCTTGATGTTAATTGAAACGTGAAGATATGAAAATAATATTGAAGATTTTTTTTTTTTCCGAGAAAAAGATGTGTGAAAAGTTTAGAAAGTCTGTGGTTTATTAGGTGCTGTTTACTCCAGGTAGGAATGAGATTTGATCATATAAGAATATATGTTTGAAAGACAAATTTTCATGTACCTTTCTTAATTTTTTTACACCTTTCAAAACCAATTACAAAATAATATATATATATATATATATATATATATATATATATATATATATATATATATATATATATATATATATATATTTTATTATTTTTTAATAAAAATATA
>Ga0214543_1000762_pt1 | contig 57573 bp, 22 predicted proteins | sample CNSS2metaG_FD_160094 | JGI IMG/M metagenome (GOLD analysis project Ga0214543, IMG submission 160094) | Root nodule microbial communities from cowpea collected in UCLA plant growth center, Los Angeles, California, USA - CNSS2 | ecosystem: Host-associated > Plants > Roots > Nodule | place: USA...
GTGATTTTGCTATGCATCGCCTGGCGGCCGGGAATGTGCCGCCAGGCGCCTCCTCCCCCAGAACCCAAAAATCATTCCAGACAGATGTGTCGCCTGGCGGTTATTCATCACTCGCCAGGCGGTTTCTGGAAATTTCCAGAAATACAGAATTTCACGAATTTAGTAACATACAAGCATCCAATTCTATCATACATCAACCATTATTATCAAATACAAAAAAAAATAACAGAGTCCAGCTCCCCTAACCTGGATCCTTTTAAGCTTTAACCCTTGAACTTTGGATAGTTCCCTTTCGCACGCTAGCCCTCCTTGGTTCCTCTCTTTTCAGCCTCTCAATCTCTCCCAAACCTCACCAATTCCAGAATCTTTGCTCTCTCTCTGTTTTAAAACGAAAATTTCTTATTGAATGGAGTTTATTATCATTTACCAACCCATTAAGGCTCCTTTCCAGCCACCTCTCTGCCTTACCACTAGGGTTTCTTCCCAACCCTTTCATATTCAAGTCAAATCCAAAATACTAAAAATATAAATTAATGCGAGCTCTCCAAGGCTTGAACCCATAACCATGCAATTGTTAAATCAATATCAAACCATCATGCCAATTCATATTTCATGCTAGATATCACAATTCAATTAACATAATATAGAAGAACCTGTTTTCATAGATTTAAATAATAAAACCATAACATCAAAAGTTAGCATACATAGGACTCGAACCCAAGTCCTCTCGCACAATCAAAGTGCTCTCAACCATATGAGCTAGCACTTTTCCACATCATACCAATCATAATTTAATGTCATAATTATTACCCCTCCCATATTTATTAATTAATTATTTAATTAATTAATTAAATTCTACGGGTCTTACAGGAACAACTAATGTATCCTTGTATCATTGAACACAATCTTTGTTAGTGTAGTCTTTTGCAAGCCTTCAATCTCTATAATGGGGATGAGAAAGAGGATTTTGTAATTATTATTTTGATTCTGTTGAACCAAAGTTGTATATTATTTGTTGGACCATCAGTGTTTAAACAAAAACATGTATAATATATTCTGTTTGATAGAAACAAATTTTGACTTTTGAAGGATTATGTTACATTGCTAACTAGAGTAGGCATCTATACAATGTGAAATGGTTAAAACTATGAGCATCAATCTTCAAGCTTTGTGTTCTTCACATGAAAGTCAGATTCAACACACACACCAAGCTTGATCAACACAAGAATCCTCAAGTCTTCACATCTTCACCAATTTATCATAGTTTCATCATGTTCCAATGCAATGGTTTCATATATTTTCATCAAATCTTAATGCATCAATTTATTTGTGTTAACACCCCGAAGATACTTTAGAATATGAAGAACAATACCCTAATGAACTGTTGTAGGAGCTAAAACAAATTGACTAACAACATGTGCAATGTTTGGATGAGTCATAATAAGATAAATCAAACTCTCAACAATAGTTCGATGTAAAGTAGAATCATTCAAAGAAACACCATCTGATGGGGAATATCGTACACTTGTCTCAAAAGGAATATCAACAATTTTGTTGTCAGTAAGCCGTGCACGCTTAAATAGATTAGCAATATACTTGGACTGAGACAAAATATAACCTTTGGAAGAAAAAGCAACCTCAACACCCAAAAAGTAACACAGTACACCCAAATCTTTCATAGCAAAGTGATGAGATAATGCAATTTTTAAATATGCAATTCCATAAAAATCATCACCAATAATAATCATAGCTTCAACATATAAGGAAAGCAAAATATGTCATGCATTGGTTTTCCTGACAATTAATGTAGAATCATGATGACTGGCAACAAAATCAAGAGAGACAATTATTATAGAAAACTTTTGAAACCAATCACGAGGTGTTATTTTAAGACCATAGAGTGCTTTTTGAAGTTTGCAAACTTCACTAGATTTGTGAGAGACACCTGGTGATGGAATTATGTAGACTTTCACATGTACATCCCCATTCAAAAAGGCATTCTTCACACCCATTTGAAAAATCTCCCATTGAAAAATAAAAGTAACAACAATTAAGGTAAGAACGGTAGTTATCTTTTCCACAACAACAAATGTTTTCTCATAATCCATGACATAATATTGGGTATATCCTTTAGCAACAAGTCTAGTTTTATACCTATCAATTGAACCATATGATTTTGTATACCTAACGAGATCCAATAGGACATTTTCGTGGTGGCAATGGAACTTGATCCCATGTATGACACTGACAAGTAACTTCCTCAACCATAGCATTTTGGCAAAGTGGATCATAAATAGTTTCTCTATAGGATGAAGGCTCATGAAGATTGTGAATAGAGGAAATAAAAGTAACAAATGAACCCGAATAAGATGAATAAATAAAATATGGTAGTTAAGTAGACTTACGACTACGACTGGGTCGAACATGTGGCAGATGAATCAACAAGTACAATCTCTAGTGTAATGTATGTAATTGGTGCTAAGACAGGTTATGGAATTCGTACCAAAATAAGTGTAGTGTCATTAATATCAAAAGAATCAATTTTAATGACATCAGATGTAGTCAAATAGTTTGAGCTAGTTGGAATAAAAAATAATTGAATATGTTCTAAAAACAGAACATTATGTGAGACATACGATTTTTGAATAACTAGATCAAAACAATAATATCCCTTGTGACCAAGACCATATCTGAAAAAGACTCACAAACTAGATTTAGTTGATAATTTAATACGCTCAACATGTAGTTTTAGAACAAAACAAGTACATCACAAAGAAAGGTTTTGATGGTAGTAGCGTGTTGAGTTTTTAAAAAAACATTACAATTTTTGAAATTTGTGAGATAATCAAACTGACAATAAATAAATAATAATAAAAGTTAAAAAAGATAAAAAAAAGTAAAAAAAAAGTATTATTGATATAAATAACTCACATCCACCGCGTCACTAAGATGATTTAAACATATAGAAATTATTTACTTAACCTAACTTATTTTTTTACACGTGTTTATGTTTGTTCATTTTTTGTTATTTATACATAATTTTGTACATTACTTCTTTGTTTGACATGTGTAGATGTATTTTTTATATTTCATATTCACTTTATCATTCTTTCTACTTTTTTCTTTTGTATTTATCTTCTTTATTCAATCTTCAAAATTTTCCACCTTATATATATTCATATTCATCTTCTTCATTTTTGCTTAAAATTTAGTTCATTTCTTTTTTGGTAGAAAGATTACTTTTGTAGATGTTAAAGCTTAAACCTTTCTTGATTTTGTTTGGTTAAAAACTTTAACTTTACGTTTGTTGTTGCTTTCTTTGTATATTGTTTTTTTTGAACTTGCAAGTTTTTTTTTTATATTTTCTTGATTTAAAGTTAGTTCCTTCCTTTTATCATGGTATTTTTTTTTATTTTTTTTTGTTCAATGTTGTAAGCCCCATTTTTCAGCCTTATAATAGTATTGGGCCTGGCCTTTTCGTGGGTGCAAGGCCAACCCAGTGGGGGATCCCAATATCCCTTTCCAGCCGCTAACCCCTCTCACTCGTCTCACTTTGTAGAAAAACAAATCCCTCCCCTTCCTCAAACCCTTGAGCAGCAGCTCTGCTAGGGCACAAGTTTTTACCTTCTTAAGTTAGCGAATCTTTTTTGTTCGGAGCTGCCTGAACTCGTATCTCCAAGTAAGTAGACCCCAACCTTCTTTTCCCAGCTGTCTTGTTGTGGCTCTGCCTGGGTTTCGTCCTAATAGCCCTCTTGTATTTCGTGTGCCAATATTTTTTTAGCTCCCTAATTTGTTTCTAGAGCTGTGGTGCTCTCCTTGGGATCTTGTTTCGTTTGGCTAAGTTTGAGTAAGGTAAGGGAAGTCAGGGTTTACGTTATTTTTAAGTATTTTGCTTATTTCTGGATTGCTCTTGTGTCTTTGGTGCTTGAATGTTGTTGCTGGTCGTATGAAAATGTTTGGTGCGTGGGTATGTTTGGTTGAACGAGAAGTTGCAGGTGTTAACAGGTGAGAACATCCTGATCTCGCCCAAATGGGCGACCCTCGCCTAAGCGAGAGTAGTAGGAACTCACCCCTGGTTCCAGCACGAATCGTCGCTTAGGCGACTAAGTGTATTTCTGAGCGAGAAGTGGTCTCGCTTAGGCGAGACGCTTTTGCCTGAGCGAGAACTCGCTGGAACCCTGCAACACTCATTGTCGCGCTCTCGCCTAGGCGAGAAGGGCTCGCTCGAGCGAAAGGACCCCTTTTGCCTGAGTGAGAACCTTTAGCTCGGGTGGGAGGTACTGTGTTGGTTGCTGATTGTTCCATGATTGTTTTCTTTACTTTTCCTTGCTTGATATATGTGAACATGCTTGTTATGTATGCTTGGATGAGACTGAAATGAATGTGTTGTTATGTTGGACATTGGTATGCATTTATGAAGCATGAGATTTAATGGGATCTTGTTATGTTGTGTATGAAATGGAAAACATGATTGTATGGTTAGTTGTGGTTTGGCATGAGATTGGAATGCTTGATATGACATGTGGATTTTGTTGGTAAAAGTTTCAAGGGAAACTCTTGGTAGTGGTGGTGGTTAGTGTATACCTTAATATAGGAGATATCTAGATAAAGGAAGGTATCCTGAACTCTAATAATCGCTTACGCTCACATAGAGCAGAGTGGCTTATGTGGTGGGAGTGACAGAAGGTCCTAATTTTGGGACATATTGGGCCTAAGACATTGGAGGACTAACCCTCTGTGTGGTTGGATGATAACCCCTTGTGTCTAAACTCTACAGAGTTTAGAAATTAGCACATGTGCATACTTTTTTTAGAATTCTATATCAAGAGTATGATCCAAATATTGAGTTGAAGAGTCTTGCATTCGTTTGTTTCATATGATTTGGGTGCCTACTACTTTGTTTGTTTATAACCTGTGTTATCATTTGCTTACTGAATAACATGTTAAAAATATTTTCTCTAGCTTACACACTTAGCCAACATAATATCTCATAACAATTCTATTAATACGAGAGATAGGATTAGAAAGTTTTGGCCTCGCTTTTCTTAAACAGTTATGAAGGCCACTTTTTCAGTTATGAAAACCTGGACATTGAAGTTCATCATTGCCACTTTTTCAATTATGAAAACCTGGACATTAAAGTTACTAATTCCGAAAGTCATCAAAGGTTCAATCCTCTAATATCTAAACATTTAAATGCATACCCTTTGCAGTTATCAAAAGCATATATAACATTGAAAATGTCCAGGAAATTAATTTACAAGTAAACTAATCCAGCACACATACCTTCACCGAAATGTCGTGGTCACTTTGGGGCCTCTTAAACTTCTTGACACGCTTTTTTACAACTTTCTTGCTTAACAAGGAAACAACCATCTAATTCAACAATCCCACTGTCTCAAACCACTAACATTTCAAGAAAGCATTCCACATGAATAAGCATGAATAAGCATTATAATATCCAAAGCATGAATAATATATAAGACCCATTTGTTTTCATAGGTAGAAATAATATCCAAAGCATGAATAACTTACTGTAACAATAAGTTCGCCTCCTTCAAAAGTTATTTTATTTCTCTAGGTCTGATAGGTAATGAATATATTGGTGATTCAATGTTAAAGCGAGTTGTGTCTATGAGTACCTGAAATCGGAAGAGAAATATGTGAGTGTATTCGGTACCTGAAAGCTTCGTGGAGCGTGTGAGAAGTCATGAGAATGACAGAGTCAGAGCAGAGGATGTAAGAAGTTCATGTCCAAAACTGCAAAGAGATGAAAGGGGTTTGTTGAGGGGTAGGGAATGAAACCTCATCTTGAAACTGTGGAGTTTCAGAATGCCCTTCAACTTCTTTGAGAGATGAGATGTTAGCGTCAATGGTTCATGTGTGGGATCTTGCAACAACAAATGAAGGTTTATGGTTTCACTTAAAATCCTTAATCAGAATTACTTTGATGATGAAGCATTTCTTATAAATATACCTAACAAAAACCAAAATAGTTTTATTAGGTGTGGCTATTATTACGATGGTAATGTTGATGTCTATAAACCTTATGATGAGAATCTTTATGGTTATGATGTGAACTCTTGGTATCCTTATGTTATGAAATCTTACCCTATGCCCTCGGTTGATTTCTTATAACGGTTAATCTCTTCTTCCTTCCATTACTCCAACTATGGTAGCCTGACATGTGAGAGTGAGTGAAGATGAGTAGGGGTGGCAAAATGGGCTGGGCCCAACGGGCCAGCCCGTCAGCCCGTCCAGCCCGTCAACTTGACGGGCCAAAGTATGGGCCAGCCCGTCCTTTCCTGTTGGCCCGTTTTGAAAAAATAAAATAAAATAAAAATAATTAAAAAGATTAATTTTTTAATTATATATTTTAAATGTATAAATATATAATAATATTGTAATTTAAATCATTAACACCTACAAATTAAATTTGAATTATTAGTTATAATTGAATATGTAAATTTAATAATTATTTTAACTTATCTAATTAAAAACATTAACTAATCAATTAAAAGTTAAAATAATATTTTATTTGATTAAATATGACTTTAATAATAATTTATATGTATATATAAACAAATTTAAAAAATAAAACAAATTAAAAAATTTGAAAACTAATTAAAAAAAAACTAGACGGACCAGCCCGGCCCGGCTCGTTAGCCCGTTCTATACGGAACGGATTGTGACTATTGGCCCGTTTTTGTTTGACGGGTCAGCTCGACCTGACCCATTTTTTGACGGGTCACATACGGCCAGGCCAAAACGGGCTGGACTGGCGGTTTGCCACCCCTAAAGATGAGAAAGAGGAAAACAGAAGGAATGGAATGTGTGAAGATCACAAGACTTTCAGGAAAAAATCAAAATGGTTGTCAATGAAATGTTTAAATCTTACAAAAGAAAATCTTTTACGGAGCATCGGGTATTCTGACATGGTAAGGATGTTAAAAATTAATTTTATATAAAACTAGTTAAATAGGTTCAGATAATATAAAAAAAAATAATATATATATATATATATATATATATATATATATATATATATAATAGTGTGAATGTTAAAAAAAAATTATTACAGTTAATATACTAAATAATAATAATAATTATTACTATTAATATAAAATAAAAAATATATATTACTTAATAATAAAAGTTAAAAGAAAATATTATTGATATAAATAACTCTCGTCCAGTATTTCACTAAGAAAATTTAAACTTCACGAAATTATTTACTTAACCCAATCTATCTTTTTACTTAACCCAATCTATCTTTTTAACATGTGTTTATTTGTGGTCATTTTATATAGTTTTGTACATCAAAAAAGTCTAACACATGTAAACGTCATTTTTATACTTCATATTCACTTCATTTTCTCTTTCCATCCCCTTGTTTGATATTCATTTTTCCCTTCTGGTTTTTCCTTCTAGCTGCATATTTAGTTCATTCCTTTTCTTTTGGAAATATTAATTTTGTAGATTCTTTGATATTCTTTCGTTAAAATTTAAGTTTTTCTCAACCTATTTTAAAGTTTAAACTTTTATTAATTTTGTTTGGTCGAAAGCTTCAGTTTCACGCTTATTGTTGTTTTGATTTTCTTTGGGTTTTTTCTTTTTTTTTAACTTCCAAGCTTTTTTTTTATATTTTATTGGTTTAAAGTTAATTTTTCTTTTTTATCATAGTATTTTTTTATCTTTCCTATTTTTTTGTTATTCAATGTTATCGCAGTGAACATTTCTTTATTTATTTTGTATTGAAAGCTTGAACCTTATATTTTGTGATTGCTTTGGTTTTTTTTTTTAAATGTTATTTTGAAGGTGTTTAGTTACGTTTATTTTTTTATTTTAAAGTTAGTTCCTTTATTTTATTATAGTATTTTTATGTTTTAATTTTGAAATTTCAAACTTTCTTGATTTTTTTTATTTAATGCTAAAGTTTTGATGATTTTTTGGTTCAAAGTTTATTTTATTAGTTATATATTATATTTCGTGTTTATATATATATTTTTATTTTTTTATTAGTACTACAATGAAAAAAAAAACACAAAGATTCATATGGTTACTTATTTTTATTTGTGTTTTTTCTCCTTATACAATATATTTATATTTTATTTGAATGTACATATTTATTTTAATATAATATATAATTAAAAAATTCAATTATAAATTTTAATCATATAATAATGTTAATAATGTTATTTCATTAGATGTCACTGATGATGAGTGTGAATTTTATAATTTAAAACAAATAAATTTGTATTAAAATAAATTTTATTAATCTTATTATTATTACTATTTTCATCGTTTGTTAATAATAATAATATTATTAATATAATATATTATTTTTGTTATTATTTACAAGTATTTTTTATAATTTATTATTTTAATTTAAAGAAATTAATATTAAAATAATAATATTTTTTATTTATTTTTTTATAAAAAATGATAAAAAATTATTTTTTTATATTGTCAAATTTATTATTTAAATATCATTATATAAATAAATTATTTATTTAAGTATAATAATAATAATTATTATATTAATTTTTTTAATCTAAATTAAAAAAAAACATGGGTAGTTGAAGATAAAACAATAAAACACACTAAATAAGATATCCAGTAGCACTGTACTGTTATGGATAATAAAAGTTGAATGTTTAACCTGCAAATATGAAACAAAGCCTGTGTTTTTATTTTTTGGTGCTTTCTTCACCAAATTTGGTTTTAATCAATCATTCATCGTTCTGCTCTTTTCCTCCCTGTTGTTTAAATGACACACCTTGGCCCAATCCTAGTAATTCTTTTCCATAACTATTGATGTTATAATTTTAACATCACTCTTCATTTTCAAACCGGAGAGAAACCCTAGTTTTTTTCTTCTAATTATATGATAACAACTCAAGTTATTGTTTTTGTGTGTGAAGCTGGATCCTCAAGTTTGTAGCTTTGTCACCTTTGAAGCATAATCTTGACCTGGGATGGCGTTTGAAGGCTTTGATCCTATCTTTAGCAAACCCAAAGTGGAATGGACTTGTCGAAGTTCTTCTCCCTTGTGTCCCTTTTTCGTCCATGTTTATGCCCCTGATTCTTCTCACCTTGTAATTCATGTCACTAATATCTGTGAGGCCTGGGAAGCTCGTCTTTCACTTTCCATGCTCGAGGACATTGTGAGCATTCTTGATCTCCCTTACTTGCTTGCATCATTATCTGTTTGAGGAAGAGATGTGGGTTGCAGTGTTGGTTCAGAGAAGAACGGTTAAAAATTTAAACATAAAAAGGAAAATTGTTGATTTAGTTTAATAAAGAGGTCAAATAAAACTCAAATGCCTTTTGTTGGTTATTTTTTCTTTATGTTGTGATGTTATTGATCCTGAATATCAAATGTTTTTTTTTTTTTTCTTGCTTTATTAATGTTAGTTTGCTTAAAATTTCTGAAAAAAAAAGTATTCTTATAATTTTATTTATTATAGTGATTGCCATTTTTTGATCTTTTGTGCAGAGGGATATTGTTGGAATAGGGGGATCCTGGTCAGAGTTTGCCAATTATTTTATAACATCCCTTAAGTCACAAGATCTGAAGCTGGTTCTAGAGGCAAATTCAAATTCTGATGCTAGTTAGTATTCTAGCAACATCTACTCTTCGTTTTTTTCTGGAAATTTTAAAAAAAGAAACACCATACAATGTATGATATTTCGAAATAAATTTAACTGCAGAAGTGTGTGAGCACGACCTTACCCATTTTGGATCTCAGTCCTTCCTTGAAGATCTGGATCAATGAAGTTCTGAGGGATTTATGTTTTTTGTGGTCAGGCTATGATTTAGTAAAGACATATATATGTTCTGTTTTATAAGTGTGTATGCATAAACGTCTGTGAAATTTAAATAGGAAATATGGATAGTCTGAATTGAATTAATTAAAATATTTATCACCATCGAAGAAATTTGTGATCTTGTGTTTAAATGTTGTGCCAAATAGGCCCTATTAATTTTATGTAAGCGCAGAAAAGTTTTCCTATAGTTACCATCCCCATTTTTTTTTTAAGAAATTTAATGTTTTAGGTGCATAATTAAACTCTTTGTTGTGGCTGTTCTTTAAGGGAGTACCTATCATTAACCTTCATGATCATTTGTGGTATTAGAGTATGTCATTATACTTAATGAAGATGGTTTTGGTCACTTATAAAAAATGGTGGCTATGTCAAATGTGATTAAATGTTGCATTATGGGGGTAATCGCAAAGTAGATGATTATGGAGTGGACGGTCTAAGTTGAAAGAAAACAAAGAATAGAGTTGTTGCATGTATGTAGTTAAAATTTACTTGATTTTGATATTTAACATGATTTCTTGTTATGTTGCGTAGCACCTTGATATCATTTTCATTTTGATATCTTTCAATTGTGGTATTTTTATTCTATTTGTTGTTCTGCTAATGCTTCTGTTTGTGAAATGGAAGTTGACTTCTTATTGCGGATTACTTTTTGTCCTGCTTCAGTAATCAGTTAATTTATTATTTTTCATTTTCAATTCATATATTGACCAATATTTCAAGAGTTACGTTTGTAATACTTCTATATTACTACATAAATATCCTATCATTTTTGTATGTTCTAATTTATAAGTTCTCTGATGCACCTGATAAAGAATTCCATATTATAATTATTGGTTTTGTGAATAATTTTAACTAAGCATACTCATTGGTCATTGCTCTCTGTTTTCCAATGCTAATATTTCAGGTGTTAGTCATGCAAAATTAGTGGCTCAGAAATCAAAAGGGATGCCCTTGATCACCATTCCCCTTACCAAACTCGTGGACTCCACTGCTACGGAAGTTAAGTTGAATTTTTGCTCAAGCCTCTTTGATGCATTCAAAATGAAAAGTATGGAGTGTTCTCTTGTAAAAGGTGTGTCCAACGCTTTCAAATTTTTTCGATCTTTTGAATCTTAGGTCTTTCTTGTCTTTTGTTCTTTCTAATCATGTTTGTAAATGATCAATATATTATGTTTAATTATGTTGAATTTCTAGGCTATGTTTTTGTCATTGAAAGCTACTTTGTTGTAAAAAATGAAATTTAGTTGCTTAGTTGTCATTCTGAAATTCATTCTTTATGACTGGACCAATAATTGTTGTAGTTCATTCCTTTTATTCTTTGGTAAAAAAGTTTGGATTATTTAGTGGTAATCGGAAGATATGAGTTGCTTTGGATTTTAAGAACGGCCAATTTAAAAAAGTTAAACAATGATTGCCATGATGATAAGTTGGTAGGTCTAGGCTATGATTTTGTCATTGAAAGCTACTTTGTTGTAAAAAATGAAATTTAGTTGCATAGTTGTCATTCTGAATTTCATTCTTTATGACTGGACCAATAATTATTGTAGTTCATTCCTTTTATACTTTGGTAAAAAAGTTTGGATTGTTTAGTGGTAATTGGAAGATATGAGTTGCTTTGGCTTTTAAGAACGGCCAATTTAAAACATTAAACAATGCTTGCCATGATGATAAGCCGGTATGTCTATATTTCTTCTCTGATATTGATAATTTGTTCTTCATGTCTTTGATTCATTGTAACTCATCTAGATTTTCCTTCCAAAGATGTGGAGAAGATATATATAAACTTAGACCTAGACCTATATAGCTTATGTTCTGGAGTTCATTGTTACTTTTGTTCTTTCAGAGCAAGAGCACTCTGCCCGGACAAACATGTTAGCTTCTGAAAAGGTTCGATAGCCAAATTGAGTTGAACTTTTACAGCACAGGCTCTGTATATATTATAATTTTTCTGGTTGATATCTCTTTTGGTTGGGATTGCAAAGGAATTGATTTGCGAGTTCCTCCTTTGTGGCGGTGTTGAAGTTTTATTGGAAACTTTCAGCATGTCATTATTAATAATAGCTGAATATTATAGTGTTCTCTTACGTAGTGTGGAATTCATTGTTATATTATGAATTACAAGTTTAACAGAAAATGTCTTTATTGAAATTAAGTATGGAATCAGTTCACAGAATAAATGAAAGTATCAAGAAGAACTATCAGGCATTCAAGAGGCCCGAACTCTGCACTTTCCACATTTGCGCAGTCAGCCTTATAATGTGTCCCTTCCTTTTTATTCTCCTTAAGTCTACTTCTAACTAACAGTAGTTAGCAGCTATTGATAACTGTTTCAGTTGAAGAGGGGTCTCATCCCATTCTTCCTTTCCATTTCTCCTATTATACACCCTCTCCTAACAGGAGGTTGCAACTCTCCATCACAGTATATGTTTTCTTTCATTTTCATAGGCTAAGCGTGGGCTTTTTCTTTGCTTAAAATGTTATTACGCTTGAATGATTTATATTAAAAACTTAGATTATATTTCACCTTCCTCAACATTTGATTTGAATGGGATTTTGCTTATTCTTAGATTTCTGGGATGAAAGTTTTAAGTTTCACCCATCTGCTGTTAATAGTAAATTGGTAAAATTAGATTTTCCTCCTCTATTATCATTGTAAGTTTAACATGAACATTCTTTTTATACCTATCAGGAAAGAATTGAAACCATTCAGCTGAAACAGAGGCAAAAGTTTCAAAAGATTAGTGACTTAGACAATGGTGTTTCTACTGAGGGATTGCAAAACTCTCCAGGTAAAGGGTCGGTCTTTGTTGATAAAGTGTCATCTGGGTCAAAGCGAAGGGATGCAGGAAGCAATAGCCTTCTATCATTTCCATCTTTTAGTTGTTTAACTATTTCTTTCGGCTAAGAAAACGGTAACAGTATTCTTAGATCTATTCTCTTATGAATAAAGAAGAAAAACAAAACACAGGGAAAAAGAGAAGAAAGGCAACTTCTGGCCCCTCTTTGAATGTTTTCTTATGTTTGGGAGCTTCTGCTTATATTTTGCTGTTGCTTTATTGCAACTGTTTTGGATTGTATTCCATGTCTTGGATTTTAGTGCTTCAAGCATTAATGAAAAGAATTTGTGTTTGACATGCAGACAAGAAAGCAGCTAGGGATGGAGGTTCTACTAAAGTCAAGAATCGTAAGGTGCCAGCATATCGCAGGCAAGTTTTCTTACTAGCTTATTGCCTTAGTTCTAGTCCTAATGTGTACTGCTTTCATCATAGTAACACTCAACCTTTTTTTTCTCGGCAGGACCAAAGTAAGAGGGGCCCTCTTGCATGATAATGGGGAGTGAGTTATACTCGAGTTCTCATTAGACCAGTTGCTTAGTAGGAAGTGAAAGAACGAACAAAACGAAGTAGCATTCCATTGAATTTCAGATGTTTTTGCTTGGCTTAGTACATGGGGAAATGTGATGGGATGGAAGACTGAGACCAGGGAACAGACGAAGCAATAGGATTTGTGTTGTGCTCGTGTATGTTTTCAACTTTTCATGGTAAAAGCTGAAAGACACCTTCAAAAAAAGAAATGTTTTTGGTTGAGAGTTCTCATAGAAAAGATAACATAGTTTGGTTATGATTCACTTGATGACTAAACTCAAGACGGCCAGAGTGAATTTAAACTGATCTGACATTATAGTGGACATGCTTGTATATACTACAATTATTTAAGCGTGCACAATCTTTTTGGTTAGTGCTTTTGGACACCCGTGTTGTGAAAAAAAAATGATTTTTCTTTTCTTAAAATTTGGGAATAGGCAGGAAATTCATGATAAGTTGTCCACCCATATTGTGTGGTTTAGGTGTAGTGTAATGTGCTCAACCTAACTGCAGAACATGGAATGAAATCTTCTGTTGGTTAAAATCGTGGTCCATTGTTAATGATAATAGCTCAACTTGATTGCCAGAACAATGAGCTGAAAAAAGATTAGTGCTACGTTACAGAACAGATGCGTCTTCCATATATATTAGGTGTTAGCATTCGTGAATTTTAGAAATAATGATAAAAATAATCCTGAGACAAGTGACCAGGGGATAGTTCTCGTAATGTTTGCCAATTACTTATGCGCTACTGTTGTAAATGCTCGATAATTTTGCATGAAAAAAGCACCCAGTTCATTCATAATGAATAGTGTAATTGAAATTTGGCCTGCTAAACAAGGGATAGAATAATCCAATTTTGTTTGTTCTTTTTTCAGGACAAAGCCAGTGACATTGGCCAAGCCTGAGATGATTTAAAATGAGGCGAAGAAGGAATATAGATGATAAGAGAAACACAATGTTGTGAATTAAGTAATCATGTAAAGCAAAAACCAACATAATATCCTGTTAGTACAATTCGTTGGCACTGACCAGACCTATAATTCTTTATGCTTTTTTTTTTTAGAATATCTTCATCGGTTCCTATCAGAAGAAAAATCCAAGACACGTGAACAAGAGAGAGAGTCACCATAGACTAGTTGGTGATAACCTTGCCAAATCTCCTTTGGGAACATCTGTATCTAAGAATGACATAAGAGATGAACCTGTAAACCAAGATGAAGCACACAGTGACCCCAACATTCTTCCATCTGTTACTCTCTCCTCCGTACCCTTCTTCTTCAAGGACATCCTCTCCGCTCTTAAGACATGCCCCAAACATGTGCTCCAAACACTTCCCCGAGTTGGAGAACTCGTTGATCAGGAACCCTTCAAAGGGATATTTGAACAAGGATATATAATGCATGAAAATCCAGTAGTTTGGAATTTCTTCCTTTGATATGAAGTACCCAGAGAACAAGAAGAATGACCCTATAACACCAGCAATCACTGAATTCCCAACAATAAAATTAGGCACCAGAGCACTAAAACACACCACAACTGAATTGGCCGTGTAAAGAATCAGCCATATCAGCAACAAAAAGTGCAAAAAGGCCAAGAAATTCCGGTTGAGACCAACAAGCCAGTACAAGGGCATTGAGAACAAAATGGCTAGGATGAGAAGAAATGGCAAGTAAACTAGGCCATTGGCAATTGCATAGGATGACACACGGTAGCTTCCACTAGATGTTTCCTTCATTAGAATCTCCCTTTCTTGCAGAAAAATGGGCAGAGCTTCTATGCTGCTTGACAACAAAAACGTTAATATGAAAGCAAATAGACCCACCCTTTCATAAGCTCCCTCTAGATCATCCTTAAGGTTACAAAATATGGAACCCACAACCAACCCAGAAACCAGCATCTGAATTGTCCTACAAGCAAATAGCTCTTTTGTGCGAAATATGTTCTTGGAAAACCTATGGGTGAGAATCATAGTTTCTCTCAATCTAGAATTAGCAAAATCACAAGTGAAATCCATTCCAACGAAGATGGTTTCTTCATCGATTACCTTGGATTGCTGAAACAGCTGTTGCAAGGTAAACTTACCGTTCCTAATCTCACCAGCTTCATCATCAATTTTTTTCTGTTGCATTGTCCCTGGCAATAGCCTTGGAGTTTCCACCTGAACTGGCTCACATTTCTGTTGTTGCTGAATGGTATCGATGGACTCAATGGCAAATTCAACTACATTGACATGAAGAGGAAGCTCCAAACCCATCAACCTTAGATTTACACTAAGCAACTCAGCAGTTCCATGGTGCAAAACACTTCCATTGGCCAACAACAACAATGAATTGAACAGCTTCACTATTCTGAACCCGGGTTGATGGATACTAAGGATTATAGTTCTCCCTCTTGTGTCAGCCATGACCTTAAGCATGTCAATTATTTGCAAAGCCGAAGTACTGTCAAGCCCTGAAGTTGGTTCATCAAGAATCAGCACTTTTGGTTCATGTATGACTTCAACACCAATGGAAACTCTGCGCCTCTCACCACCAGATATGCCTCGGACCCTATCATCGCCAATTCTAGTGCCAGCAACGTGGTCAAGTCCAAGCTCCTTAATCAATGACTTGACCCTGGAACAAAGTTCCTCCTGAGAAAGCTTCAGCCTCAGCTTTGCACTAAACATCAGGGTTTCTTCAACTGTAAGCAAAGGAAACAAAGTGTCCTTTTGTGTCACATACCCTGAAAGCTTCCTGAACTGAGCTTTGTCCACAGGCTTGTGGTTCACCAACACAGTACCACTTTGAGGGCTATGTTTGCCAGCCAGAATCTCAAGCAGTGATGATTTGCCAGCTCCACTTGGCCCAACAATTGCTAGGATCTCCCATGGTTTGGCTTGGAAACTCACTTTCTTCAGCACATGTCTTACTCCACTGCAACTTTGTTCAGCTTCTGCTTCCCCTTCTGGCTCTTTACCATCTTGTTCAGTATCAAGTTGTGCAGATTTGCTGAAGATTTTAAAAGGGTGCTCTGATTTGTGTGTGTGGATGGTGTAGTCTATGCCAATGGCCTCAACCTCACAGCCTTGCATCTTCGTTTGAATAGATTGCTATGCCTCCTTTTTCTATATGTTTCTCTCGGTTGTTTCTACTCTCTTCTAGTTCCCCCAACCCATTTTTCTCTCTTCCTCTCTGTTCCTTATTTTTTTTTAAATCAGCGGTTTTGGCCTCTGCTACTGACAGTGAAACAATGTGTGGCTGTAAGGGATTTAGCTGCAAAGACACTCAGCTCCTCGAACTCTGTATAAAAGGTTCACGTGCACTTCTTGCTATTTCTTCACCAATTTACATATTTGGACACCAAGATGCTCGTATAAATTTAAAATAACTAATAATTTAGACGTTACAACTCAACAATATAATAGTGTTTCTCTACAGTTACTAATGTTAGTGGATATAACATGTTTTTGTAAGAATTAATACTTTTTCAGAGATAATAATAAGTTCTTTAACTAAAGATAATCTTTGTTGATTAACTTACCAAATTATTGAATGTCTAACATTTTATCTCTGGTCTAAACGCGGAACATTGAATAATTCACGTGAATCATTTTGGTTTCTCGTTGTTTAATGGACAGCTATGCATTAAACATAACTTGGATGTTGTTGCCAGTTGCCAATGGCAACTGTGAAATGAAGGATGCTAAATCAAAACTGTGAATGGTTTTGGTCTTTTGGTGCATAATTGATAGATATGAGATTAGATTCGTTCATCAACGTGCAGACATATTTTTATTCATTACAATTCAGTTTCTCACACTGTTTATTACATAATACTACACTGTTTTACCTGCACCATGATGTTTGCAAACAATTTTTTTATCACTTTGATCTTGTGTCCACTTACGCAGCGATTAATCTAATTCATGAAATAATAACAACGGAACCTTTTAGCAGTGATGTATATGTAAAAACAAGGGTCAAGTTTTAGTTCTATCACTGCCTCTTTATATTTGTGTTTGCCTTGATCAAATTAACTATATCAAAATTAAGAACACTGTTGAGAGTATAACAGAGTACTGAAAATTTTTGTGTATTTATATGAAGATTGATTTCAGAAGTGATGTTTTTGGAACAAAAACTATGAAGGGATAATCATGGAATTATTGAAAAACACTTAAGTACACATTTGGACTTGCATGAAAGGACAATACGATTTGGCAATTACCAAAGTGGTGGACCCTTGGTCTTCAAATTTGTGGCTGAAATATCATAACGCTCCACAACGAATCAAAATCTTTCATAACTGTGTAATTTGATAAGCTCACAGATTTTCATCTTTGTCATGAAGTTCAAGCAAAGCACTAACTACATACAATTATCTTCTGCCAAACACAGCTTTCTCCAATTCTATCTTGAGCATACCGATAAAAAGTATTCTCTAGAAATGTAAATGCTCATGAGATAATCTTATCTGTCTAATTATTAAAACTAGAAAAGAAAATATCATTTTCTAATCAAATTGCTCCAATACCAACCAACCAACCCTTGTGTGAAGTTTGATGGAGTCATGTGATCACTCAAAAAACATTAAGAATTTGTTGAATGTAATGTGATCATATCTCCTATATATAAATAATTTTGTTATTGCACCTTAGATTTGGGGTTATGTAATATTGAATGTTGTTACCAGAAAAATCTTTGAAACAAATTATGAGTAAGATGAAGTTGTGTATTTGGTTCATCACCAGACAACATCATTTCTATTCTGTTACAGGTCTCTCTTAATTTGGTCTAGTACTGTGACCACTTATACCTATGGAGCTTCTAAAACGTTACCAGAAATCCAACACGAAACTCTTTTGAAGTTTTTCAGATTGCTGTAAGAACTTTTCCACTTTTTTATTTATTTGTTCAAGAAAGTTTGTCTGGATTCGAATATCTAATTCAGTGTCATAGAAGAAGCTGAAGGACCCGTGAACTCTTTCTGTGGTCAATTGGGTACACCCTGTATCTCTCACTTGGCACTTGCCCCACCTACAACAACCATTTTTACTACTTTGGATCAATAACAAGAAATAAAGTCAAGTTTTTAATAAACAAAATAAACTAATTAGTCTAATAAAAAAACACTTAGCTTGCCCGTGAACCCCTTCCCTTTCACTGTTCAATTATTGAAAACATCACTCCTCACCACACAATCAAAATCTGCACCACTAAAGTCCAATTCATTCTATGATGTTGGATTTTGATTTATTTTCCTTTGAACTAGTTAAGGAATAAGGATGTTTGCTTATAATAAAGCTAATGGATTCAATCATTTTCACTATATATTGTTGTGTTATTATTTTGATCATATGTCACTTTTTTTCCTTAGCCTTCATTCATGAGGTGAGAAGATGCTATGTTATGGCCTTTTCTTTTTGTCTTTCCTGAGAACAGTTTTATGCTTTTGGATTCGACTCTGCATATAATACACTGTGATTTTCCTTCCACACAGGATCCGATCTAAATCCCAAGAACAAGAAAATGTTGCAGATTAATGCATATTGTCTTTTGTTGCTTAGTGAAACTTATGTGAATTAGCAGTGCTGCAGTTATAAGAACACAGTAATATATATAATATAACAGTAAATTATATACAGCTTTCATAATCAATCTTCTGAAATTTTCTTAACCCCACTTAACCTACTCTTTTCATCTTACATTTTTCTTTAATTTAAACATAGAGGGCACCAATTCCTCGCTGAAATTCCTTTCTTTAGAGAGATTAGTTAAAGAAGTTATTGGAGGGTAAAGTGTATGGTTCATTTGATAAACTTAATCCATTAATATCCAAAATAATCCTCTAAAATCATGATTATTTCTTTTTTGCTTGTTTATTAATCTGCGTGCTGTGTCAGGTTATTCAGGAGCATGAGGCCTAAAAATTGTGTCAATTGTTTTTGAAATTCAAAATGTAGATCCAAAACCAGCTATATCCAGTAATAAAGCTGTTCTTATTAGCACACTGTTAACTGAACCTGTTGTCACCTGTTGTCGGTTTTAACATTTAAAAATATTAATATATAGTAATCAGATAATTAACTAGCCCTTCAAATAATTCCAGAACTAAATGATGATTGTATTCATTTTCAGGGTATTTAGGTAAATTCATTTGAGTAAAATAAACACATCCTTAGAAATGATAATGTAAGGTTTTTATGTTGAGATAGTTAAATAATTAAAACAAATTTCTATGATTTTTCTTAAAGAATAATTTAAGAAAAATATGAAGCATTTGTTTTCTTAATTTTAAATTCAATTTTCTATCAATTATATAGACCTTTTTTACCATTTTAACTTTTAAGACACATTGACGGTTTCAATGAATATCATAATACATTAAATAAAAATTATTTTAAACAATGAACACATTTTTACTATGATTTTTTAGCTGACAGAAATTCTTGTTATTTTTTATACTTGCCTATTTTTTATGCTTGGCATTAAATTTTTAAAAATAAACTAAAAGTAAATATTTTTTTATCATGTGTAGTTATGAAGTTTAAAATTAGTTAAAATTAAATCATAACATTTATGATATGACTTTAATGTATAAGTGAATACTTTTTACCGGTTCACTGTTAAAAATCGGTGGCCTCTTAAAAAAAATACTTATCATATCATATGTAGTCTTGCCATTCTTAAACTTCCTTTTCTAGCTTTATTTTTACATCTAAATTATTTTGTTTGTAATTTTTAATTAGTGAAATAATGTTATATTACAATTAAAGTTATTCCTTTTAAAATCATAATATAATTTTATATAGCTTTAAAGCTTTACATTTCAAAAAATAATTAAGGTGTTGTTCCAGGAATAATATTTTGTTATCATGTGTATCATTAAGACTTTTAGTGAAAACTTTCTATTTTTAAATTTTATTAGCAAGTGTCTTATGTTCTACTAATTGTTTATTTAAAATAAATTTTAATATATACTAATAAAATAAGAAACAATTATTAATTTTATATTTTCATCCAATAACAAACAATTATGTGAAAAATTCAAAATTGTGACTGCTAGAAATTTGCTAGGGGAAGTATAAGATATGAATTTGTCTTGTTATCCTATGTTTGTGATAACTCAACTGATGAAGTTGTGTTTGTGGTGGCAACATTTTCCAACTCTTCTCCATGCACCTTCACAAGCTTTCTAGCATTCCTTCCTCTTTGGGTACTATTCCTCCTTTCTTTCACAAATGCACCATCACATCAACTTCCACTTCAATTTTCAATACAATTAGTTTCCACTCATTTCAATATGCTAAAGGGAGGATTTTTTTACTTATCATAAGACCATTTTTGCAATCTTTGTGTGAGGCGAATTATGTTGTGGAATTGGGATTTAGGATTATCAAAATTGAAACTTAAATGTTTCCCAGAGCCTAAAACTGTGCTTGTGTAGCAGGGAATGCGTTCTTTTTGGTGGGTCACCGAGTTTTGGACATAAGAACGAGTAATGATTGTTTATTCCGGAAGAATCGGAGGTGGGTCGGAGCATCCATTTCGTGTTCTGGTGTTAGGAACGATTTGCCTTCTATTGAACAGCTTAGTGATGCACGGGTTATATACTCCGTCGCTGCATCTATGGGGCACAACCAGGTATATCATTCCAACTTTGAATCTCTGTTGAAAGGGTTCAACTAGATCCTCGACTCTTTGTGATTCTTATGGTTTGTTTGGAGGAGAGAAAAGAATACAGAAAGGAGACAATATGGATAACAATGAACTTTCTTTTATTTGGTTGGAAAAAATGGGGAGAACTCTAATTTCATTTTCTCTCAAATTCAATTTCAAATTTCAGTCTTTTCCCTTCTTTGGCATAGGGAGTTAGAGCATCTTTAGATAACTCTTTCCATTAGTATGTAAAAGAGAGGGAAAAATAAGTGTATTGGCTTTTGGATTTGGAAATGAAAACAGTTTTTATAAAGTTAGATGCGTAAGTTGATTTTAACTTATACGCTCAATTTATTTTAACTTTTATTCTTTACTTCTACGTGTGCTAATGGAATTAACAAGGTCTTAAAGTTAGTTTGCAATTTTTTCTTCTTCTTTTGAACTTCTTAGTTCGTGCATGTTCTTATTTTAAATTAAACTTTTGTCGGGGGATTGTGTACTTGTATTACAGTGTGATATCTGCTACTGTTGTACTCTAATTCTGTTTTGGTTAGAAATACCAGCAGAGATTATATGTGCTGTCAGTTGCCACTGTGGCTGAATTCATCGCATCTACGTGATTGTAATTTGGATGTACTATTTGTTACAGGAGGCTCATCCAGAATCTCATTTTCGAGTTCCTGCAATTGTGAATGCTCTAGAAGAAATGCAGCTCTCTTCAAAGGTACTAAAAGCTATGGTGCTTTTGAAATTTTGCCTGTCATCTGTTTATGCCTTGGTCATATATTCTTTTGAAAGCTTGATATCATGTAGATATTGACATTTGAAAACTTAGTTGTCTGAAATTCAGAAAATAAACAAAGTGTCTTTTCATTCAAATCGCTTTTGTTCAATGTTCGAAACTTTGATTCAGTTTTTCTTTTTTAGTGTTTAGAGACTATTTTATAATCCGTTCCCAGAAACTAATTTTTGGATAGTAGGAATAAGGGAAGAAGTTGATGAGTATTATAAGAAAGAAGACAAGTACGAGAAAACTGAAATAAGGGTTCTAGATTTTATAAGAGCTGAAAAAAAGGTATTAGTTTTGAAAACAATTTTCAAAGTTTACTCTTAGCAAATGATTTTTTTTTTCTTTAAATAGAACATAGTTCCCAGAAGTAGAAAACAAACAAACAAACACACACTAAACGAATGATGGTCTTTTTCTGGGTACAGAAGTAGGCTGCATTTTATCCTCAATAATATATCACAATCTACTTACGTTAATTTGCAACGTTTTCTATTTGATTGAAAGACAAATCAGCTTCTCGAGGGCCTAGGAAATCTGTGGCTGTAGGGTTTGTGCGGATGTTGTCAGCCACAAAAAGGCTTGCTAATTTAAGAAAGAGACAGGCTCAACTGGATGATAATGTGAATTGTCTTATGATTTGTCATTCTGGTATAGTGGCATTATATAGTATAGTATATTAATGTTAACAAATTCATCTTATGTATGATTCAGTTCCGTGGCTCTGAGTTAATTGAACTTCAAAATTTTGAGCCTGCTTCAGTAGATGATATTGCAAGTGTGCATGCAAGGGCCTATGTTTCTGGACTTGAAAAGGTAATATTTTTTCTTTACTGTTGGGTTTTCAGATAGAATCCTGATATCTTATTATGAAGAAATTGGGATAAACTCACAAGTCCAGAATTACAAAGGATAGAACACTGCAGAACTTTGAGGGTCTGTGTCTCACAATGCCGAAGGCCCTAATTCTCTCGCAAAATTTCAAGATGATCCCTCTTTAGCTCCCTTGTTATTTATTGGTAACTTTTTTTTTTCCAACCAACAAACTAAACTATCTATGTAACTAGCTAACTAATGAGTACTGTATATATCATTTTGTTGGAAATTTGCCTTAATGAAGGTCTCCCCTAGCTCATGTTAGATGCGGCCTCTTTGTGCTGCTAAAATTGCAGCCTCTAGAGTTCATAAAACTAGTGTAATCCTCATGTTACAAGCCAATTTAAAAGCATTGAGTCAGTCACTAAGTCCAAATTTTAAGGTGATATTAAATTCTATCCTAAATCCATTATTGGCCACCGGCATTTGCCCATGTTCGATATATCTTATCTTGGAAGTGAGGGGTGTTGTTGTTGGTCCAATCAGATTTGCCCATGCTCCAAATGTTCAATCGTAGGGATGAGGATGTGTTGAGATTCCTCATCAACAAAGGATATGAACAGTGTAGTCCTTAGAAGACTTGATTAGTCTAACCAATTTCGTGGAGTTAAGTGCCCTTAGCCAAAACTCTTAAAAATTCCTTTGCTTCAATTCTTTTTTTATGAGATGTTGTGCTTTTTAAATTATAATGTTTTCAATTTGACATTGTAATGAAGAATTTGTGATTTGGAAATACGCTAGTTTCTGTTATATTTGTTCCTCTTCTGCTATACATTCATTTATGCTTTGAATTATGTCTCTTAGTCTTGCTGTTGTATTTCAATTAAATATGTTACATCATAAGAATTATTTAGTTGCTGAATTTGTTATCTGCTTTTGCATCACTTTTGCCGATTACTTCCACTTGATGTGTGCTAATGCACAATGTTAATAAAACAACAAATCAAGGATTTCTGCTGCGCACTGAACTGTTCACTGGGTATTTATACTCAATATATGTTTACTAGTGTCTTCTGAATTCTGATCACTCCAATTTCCACCATCCTAGTTTTTAGTTGAAGTGTTCAGCAACACTGACCATGTTGTAGCTTTTCATAACTTGTATTGTATTTGATTTTACCATTGCACTGGAATTTTCTTATCTAAAATTTGTCATATTTACTCTTCTCAATCCTTATAGGTTATGGATCGGGCTGTGGAGAAGGGCCTCATTTTCGTTGAAGGTTCTGGACCAACATATGCCACTGCCACTGTAATTTCTCTGCCAAGAGCTTTATGATTCTTTCCCAAGCTCATTGGTTTTTCTGGAAGTCATTCTATGCTAGAAACATTACATTTTAGTTTACTGTGGTTGCAAATACATGAAAAATATAATGTATATTGTGGTTTCCGCATTCTTATGGTGGTATTCATGATGCAGACCTTTCAGGAGTCAATAATTGCAGCTGGTGCTGGATTAGCCTTAGTGGATTCAGTGGTGATCTCTCAAACTGGCATGTCCATATCTTGGTAATAATTTGTGTGTTTTGGGGAGGGGTAAGTGAGTGGGTATGGATATGTTCATATCTGCTTCTTCAAAAGGACTATTTTGTTCTTCTAGGAAATTTGGGTCTTTCTTTCATCGGAACCTGCTATTGATCGATTTTGCGTATATCTATCTTGTATCATAAATGTTTGGGGAGATAGGGAGTCACAAATATAACAAGTTTTGGAAATACATTGTGTGTCTAATATATTTCAAGTTGTTAGGGATAAAAGAAAAAGCATTCTTGAGTCCCCACTTTCAAGCTTAAGCTTTTAGAAACATGGTATCAAGGACTGTATGACCAAATGATCAATTTTTTTATCTGTCATTCGTCATGATTAAGTTCAATTACTGTACATTTTCTATGCTGCTTGTTGGCTCTTGCATGAGGGGTTTGTCATTGATACGAAAATCGTGGTCCTCCAATTAATACAACTAAGGTGTTTGGAATAGGTAGTCTCGGTCATAAATGTTTAAAGACGTATAGTGAACTGGGTATATATTTCTGATTTGGATAGAAATTTCTTTTGTTCAATTTCATATTCAGGTTGCAGGTTCAAAGATAAAGAGTGATGCACCCACTGGTTTTGCTCTGATAAGACCGCCAGGACATCATGCTGTTCCGCAGGGACCTATGGGCTTCTGCATTTTCAGCAATGTGGCCATTGCAGCCCGTCATGCTCAGCGTGTCCATGGACTGAAGCGTGTGTTTATTATTGATTTTGATGTTCATCATGGGAATGGAACAAATGATGCTTTCTATAATGATCCAGATGTATTTTTCCTTTCGTTTCATCAAGTAAGCTTCTAAATTAGTTTTAGCTCTGGTTATGTTTTCTTGCGTTGTTGTTGATTTTGAAATGCCATTCAATGATTCTCGTTTCTTTTTCCAATGTTACTTACTGATGTTTTAGAAATTAGAAGTCATGACAGTAGAGGTATCTTCAGTGTGAATTTGCTAAGATTCTTGAAAATTTATGTCTCTATTAAATTAAAATTTTAGATTATTGTGCAATTTTGTTTTATTTTACATGAAGATGATGCCTTGTGGTAGAGGGAAAGTGTTATACTTGTATATTGCCGCTGACCATATTTTTACTCACTAAAAGTATTCTTATTCAATTCAACATTTTTATATATTAAAACATTTTACAAATAACTACTTTATATATGCTATTCTAATGCCTTCCGTGACTCAGGATGGAAGCTACCCAGGTACCGGTAAATTTGATGAAGTGGGAAGTGGAGATGGTGAAGGAACCACATTAAATCTGCCTCTTCCTGGAGGCTCAGGTGATACTGCTGTTAGAACCGTTTTCGATGAAGTTATTGTACCATGTGCACAAAGATTTAAACCAGACATCATTCTTGTTTCTGCTGGGTGAGTCTTTCTCTGAATCATGCTCATAAATGGAAAAACACTGATAAACTTTTGAGACAATATTCAAAGCTTCTTCATACAAATTGTCACCAATCTCATTTTTACATGTGGAATTTGTTGTTCATTTGTTAGATATGACGGGCACGTGTTGGATCCACTCGCTAATCTTCAATATACAACTGGAACATATTACATGCTAGCATCCAGTATTAAACAACTAGCGAGGGATTTATGTGGTGGACGATGTGTGTTCTTCTTGGAAGGAGGATATAATCTGAAGTCTCTGTCATATTCAGTGGCAGACACATTCCGTGCTCTTCTTGGTGACAGAAGCTTGGCATCTGAGTTCGATGACCCTAACATTTTGTACGAAGAGCCATCTACAAAAGTTAAGCAAGCAATTCAGAGGATAAAACACATTCATTCCCTTTGATGTCGAAATCAGAAACTGACATGACAAGTATATATATAATCTATCTAACATTAATAATTTCATGTTCTGTGGGTTCCATCCACAAGTGTATGTCGTTACCTCCTTAGGTTGTCTCTGCCCCACTTATCACATAGAAGCAAAACCAATGGTACAGAATTGCTTGTGTTGTGATGATCATGTTGTCATAGCCATGTCACTATATACAAAGGAATAAAACCTTGTTTTATATATTTACATCACTGAGGAGTGCAAGCTATAAAGTTTCTAAACACTCTTCACAAATTAGTCTCACCAAATTGTTTTAAGTGGATTTCACTTTCTATTCAGTGAGCTTATTGTGAGGATCACTATGAACTGACAACATATTACTTGTTTGAGACATTTTTGCATACAGCCACTGGTAGAATTAAGGTGTGTTTGGGAATGTGGTGATTGGGGCCAAAAAGCACGTTGGTGGAAGGAACTGAAGTCATCTTTTTGAGTCAAAAGTAATGAGTTTCCAAACATGCACTTTGTACTAGTGTTGGACTGTGCAACTTTAGCCTATTAGATCAAAAGCTTCCTGTGCCAGGGCTGTAGTGTCGTCGACCTGAATCATAGATTAACATTAATCAGTTTTATAATGTTTTGTTCATGTTTTATTTTAATTTATTAAATGGTCCTCGTTATTTTAAAATTAAATATTAATCAGTTTTATGTTTTTTAATTACTATTTTAAAGATACTAATTAGATGTCTTCATAAAAATATAATCGAAATAATATATCAAAATGGTCCTTTGACCTTTGATATACATTTTTTTTTCAATAAAACTTGTCCTTTTATTCCCAATCCATCTTATTATACGGATTAATTTTTCAAAAAATTGATTCAATTATGTTATTAAAAAAAATACTATAAAGATTATTTTATGATTCATTATCATTCCAGCATATTATATGAAGAACCAACACCATTTTAGAGTACATCTAAATAATACAATATTTTTTAATTAAGAAAGAAGAAAGAGGCTTTCATAGATAGAGAGGTTAGCCGAAGGAGCTTGTTAACCAGAGTTTTTTATTTTCTTCTATAAATTTTAAATAATGATCAAACTTAAAAATTATAAAATTAACAATTTTTTTTTTTTTTGCTTCTGCCAATTTATTCAAGCATTTGTGGGTTTAAATGTTGCATTAATAAATTAAAGGAAACAAAGTTATACCCTTTAAAATATTCACTTTCAAATTGGTTAAAATCCAATATGTTATTTCCACATGTGAAAGTCTCACCCACATAAATACTAAACCATTTTAATCTTCTAAGCAAAAAACTTGAACATCAAGATTTATTGTATTATTAAACACACTGTAAATTGTGTCAATATTCCAAAAGGATATAGATTGATGTATGAGAAAACAACAACCTCTAATTAGTTACCCAAATGGTAGGTTGGAGGTAATAAAATGAAAAAGAATGTGAACACGTAAAAGTGTTTCTAGTGGAAAACAAAGTAAACAACAAATCCTCCTCCTCAAAATTTGAAAAAAAATAAAAATCTAAGCTTTATGCTTTTTATGTTCATATTGCTAAGTAGAATTTCCATTCACACATGTAAGGGGAGTTAAGGTAATAAAATCAGAGTTAAATAAAAACACTTGTTTATTTATGAACGATATAGTGGCAGAAAAAGGTGTGTGACCTACCAACCACTGCATGACGCAAGATCTCATAAACTTTTATCCTTTAGTGAAGCGTAATGATGATTAATGAATCAGATACTAAGAGCAATAAAACCATCCTCCATAATGCAACAAAATTATTTGTGTTTGTTATATTTGCCTCACTAAGTAGCATACCAGAATAACGTTAATTTGATAGAATCAGTGTTGCTAAAAATAGATGAAGAGGACAAGTACCAGGAACCAAAGGTGCTTCTTTTCATAATTAAGAAGCGGAAAATAAGGGGATAAAAATGAAGAAAAGGGACTTTATTTTTCAATGTTCTATGAATATGCAATGCCTCTAATTAAGCATTCAGAGTCTTTAATTAGCACGTAATTTAATCCTCCTCTAACGGTGCAAATTGCAATAATTAAAAATTCAAATGGGTTGCCTTTAACATTTTGAATGATTTTATCTTTTTAGGGTTTGAGTATGAACTATATACCCGTAACACTTGGTCTATCCATGGTTAGGGTTAAAATGATTCATGCCTGGGTGAAGGTGAGCAAGAACACTTATGACACATGCTATTCAAACCATGTAAAGAACACATTTTTAGATGTCATTGCCCCACCATTCACCATATACTAGTGCTTACTAGATAATTATAATTAAAGTTGCAAATTAATAAACATATTCATGCCCATCTTTATCCACTACTTAATTATTTATACCATGTCATATCCATATCATAGTAAGAGTGGATACACATCCAAATTCATCTCATACTTTTATCAATTCAAACCAAATAAAAATCAATTTAGATTGGTTTAGATTTTTTAAACCAATTTAATTTTATAGTATTTAAAAAAATCAGAATTTTAACATCAATTAATTTAAGGGTTAAATATATTTTTGGTCCCTTAAGTTTCAATGAATTTTGGAATTAATTTCTCTTCGAAACTTTATACTAATTTAGTGTTTCATATTTAGAAATGCGTGTATTTAGTCATTCTTACCATATTTTGTTAAGTTTATTTGACATTTTAAACGTATTTTATCATAATATTTGAGTTAACATTGAAGCGAAAATATGTCATATGGTATAAACAATTCAAATACTATCATGAAATGCACTTGAAACATCAGATGAACTTAACAAAATTTGGTTAAAAGGACTAAATTCACGCATTTTTAAAGATGAAAGATTAAATTGGTAAAAAATTTTAAAGAGGAGACTAATTCTAAATGTCACTAAAACTTGAGGGACAAAAACATATTTAACCCTTAATTTAAATATCTTCACTAGTATGAACTCAACCCACTCGTGTCCAACCTTGATTAGATGTGAATAAGTAAGTAATAAAGGTTAGCCAATTTTTTTTTTTTTTGTGCAGTAATAAATTTAAAAATTACTTTCACCATGGTTTAAGTGAGAAGTCAAAAAGTAAAGCCGAAATTATATGCACATGACACTCCAAATTTGACTAGTCCCACTATTTGTGATGAATATCCTCTTTTGAAATTATATTTTCCCTTTTCATTTTACTTTGAGACTAATTTAAATCTTGGAACATCTTTCGAGATGGAGTAATTGTTATCACATATAATCTTGTCATCCATGGAAGTAGCACTAGCAAAACTCTAGATTATTCAAAACCACATTCCCTATGTTCAAATATTATGAATTAATTGAGAATAGATAATTAAGAAAGCGAAATTAAGGTGTTGGTGATGGATTGTGGTAGCAAGTGGGAGGAAACTAGAATTGACAGTTAAAAAAAAAAGGAGGAAACATGCATCATGCAGATAAGGCAGGTCTTAATATTCCCGTAGTGCTTATCCTTGCTAACTCAAATAATTATGCACAATAATGTGATGTTAAATTATGATTCACAGTTGGAAATTCAAAGCCTGAATACGAGTTATACATTGAATAAAGAAAAAAAAGTTGAACATCTACCGCCCTTTTGCCCTTTTCGGCTCTGATACCACTTGTCAGGTTTTACAGGAGTTTCATTGGGGAGAACAACACCACTCTCAACCAAAAACCTTAAAGCATTAGGTTTATGGGTCTTTATTCTTATATAGTGCTCTACTTTCTCATTTCTGATCATTGTGGGACTTAGACTCACACTTAGATTCCTAAGAGTAGTCTTAATCTTCTCGTGAAAGTCAGATGAATCAAGTCAAAATTAAAATATACTATTTGAATTATTACGCTCTTAAGTAAAAAAGTTGTGTCCAGACTAACTGTTATAACTTTTGATCTAACAGTAAACGTTCAATTCTCGATGGACAAATTGTTATGGCAGAAATTGTTACCAGTGACATCAATTATCTTGTGACATATATCAAATAGATGAATCACAATCATATAGTGTGATTTCGGGTGGGTCATTCTCTTTAAAAACCCATAACTCACAATAGAACAGAAAAGAGCTTCCTTTGTTAGCTATTTTTCTTGACCCTACTCAATTTCTTTGCACAACGCCGACTTTGATCTTGCAACTGAATTCTTTTTCTGAATTATAATCACTCAAAATCTCTTTCTTACTTTAATTAACAATATATATAGTATATACTTTGACAAACTTGACCTAATGTTGAAGTCCTCCACACAAACTAAAATAACCAAATGATGGCTTGTGGAAGTGTCAACCTTCCTCCTGGCTTTTGCTTCTCTCCAACTGATGAAGAACTTCTCCTTCACTTTCTTTATCCCAAAACCTCTCTACCATGCCATCCCAACATCATTCCAGACCTTGACCTCTCTCTGCATCATCCATGGCAGCTAAATGGTATCTCTCTACTTCATTTCTACATATCTAATAACTTGTTCAATCATATGCATGCATGTATGGATGGATCCAACTACATGTCTTGTTACTATAAATTCAGATGCCTGAACAACATCATCAACATGTGTCTGAGTTGTGCTAAACTTTTGATATACAAGTTTCACTTGTTCTTTTTAGTCAAAAAAACAAAACTACATGACCCAAATGAAAACAAAAAATCATATATATTTGTTTAGTTTTATGTTTACTATACCTACATATTTGTTGTACATTTTATGTATGTTTAGGTAAAGCGTTGTCAAGTGGAAATCAACACTATTTCTTCACCAGAGTGAAGGAAAACAGATCCACAGAAAATGGGTATTGGAAGGAAATAGGAGTGACAGAAGCAATAGTATCTGCATCTGAAAAAGTGGGGTTTAAGAAGTACCTTGTGTTCAACCATGGTGAAGCTCCACAAGCCACTGCAACCAGTTGGTTCATGCAAGAGTATCATATTTGCTCATCCAGTTTTAGCACTGCATCTTGTGGAAGTACTCGAGGAAGAAGAAAATCTGTAAGTGGTTAATTATTAATCATAGGTTTAATTACTCGGATGATACTCACATAGTAAAACTGTGTTAATATGACATTCGCTTTTAAAAAAAATGTCAAATGTATCCCAACTTTAAAAAAAGTGCTTCGATTAGGTTTATATAATTTAAATTTATTAGTGTTTTGTTTGTTAGATGATTCTTCCTATAGACCCATCAAGATTAAAGAACCGTTCATTAATTGTGCTAATTAGTTTTCTGATATCGTTGAATACAGGATCAGTGTAGGAGTAAATGGGTTTTGTGCAAAGTCTATGAGAAGAAAAGTTGTGAACCCAAACAAGGTGTAAACTGTTACAACGATGAGAATGACAATGGAACTGAGCTTTCATGGCTAGATGAATTTTATATGTCACTAGATGATGACCTTGAAGAAGTTATGAGCCTTCCAAATTAGATTAAATTTTGAATAGCAAATGTTAGGATATTAATCTATATATCTGCATGCTAGAATTTTAATTATATACAATTATACATGTATTTTTAATGGCAGATTACGGATTCTGTAGTTAATTAATTAGGTAATGTCTTTTTTCTTGTCACTTTTCAAACGTCCTTATGCATCATAGAGAATATACTTTGCTTGTGAAATGCAGCTTATACAGAGTTTTCAATTTTTCTTTTATTCTTTCTTTTTTTGTTTTGAAACTTCTTTTATATAATGTTATTTTCATCTTTGTATTATACATACACATACGTACACATATATATATATATATATATATATATATATATACTTACAGTTTATACAGTTTACAGAGAATCAGAACTACGTGGGTCCCACCACTAGCCACTCTGTTATAAATAAGCGTTGTCTTGTCTCGTAACTATTTGAATGCATTTTTCATTGTTACATAAAGACAGAGATAAATGTTGCCAATTAAGAAATTGAAGTGGATAATCCAACTTTTTACAGTAATAAAAGAAAATGTAGTCAAATTATTAAAATTATAATAATTACTAAAGTAAAAATATTATTAACATTTATTTTAAAATAATAAAAATATTAATAAAAAACATAGACAACAACAAACTATGAAAGCAATAAAAGCTTTATTTATACTATTATATATACAAAGAGCATAGGCACTTTTTTTCCTATCATCTTTTAATTAGACAATTTTATGTTTAATAAATAAAAATATGATTTAATTGTTTATATAATAAACAAGTTTTTAAATAATTCTTTTACTGTAAAATAATTAAATAATTATCTTTCTAAAAATAATGATTACACAATTTTAATGTTAATTTTATACAATATTTTATTTATTTATTTATTTAATAAATAAATAACTTCAATATTCATAAAAATAATAAAATTCCTATTATTTATCTGGTAACATAACAATTATTCAATTTCTCACACATAAGCGAACCCAAAAGCGTGGGCGACGCACTGCATAATCGTCCGGCGCCGGAAAATCTCCCATTGTATGCCCTTCCATCTTCCCATTCTCTTTTCTAACTTTCATTATGTTTAATATATTTAATTAATGATGCTTTCCACCACTTGTTTTATTAACAATCTTGTTCTTCATCTCAACACAAAACTTGAACTGTTCTGATCTAGGAGTAAATTGAAGTTCCCTTATATAATTTTTCCGTTAGTTCTTAAACAATATTTTCACTTGTCGTTTGTTGTCTCATATGATTAGGTTGTCGATTTGTGTGTGCATTTGTATTTAGTGAAAATTTGGTGTGGTGAAGGGAAAGGCAATGTCTCACCATGCCGCAAGGTCTGCCACAAGGTTTGTGAACCTGACGCGTGCTCTCTCCACGGAGGCGCGTGCGCAGAAGGTGGAGCGTATTGCCAACGAGCTTCTCCAGCTTAACAGGTTTGACAGACACGACTTCACCGTCCTCTGGCGGCTCAAGATGGGTCTCCACCGCTATGGCGCTCCGGTGGCCGGTGTTTTGACACCGTCCATGGCGCCTGCCGGGTCTCCTGGGTTGGAGGCCAGTGCTGTGGCGGAGAAGACAGTGTTTGATATGAAGTTGGAAAAGTATGATGCTGCTGCCAAGATCAAGATCATTAAGGAAGTGAGGTCCTTCACTGAGTTGGGGTTAAAGGAAGCCAAGGACTTGGTGGAAAAGGTTCCCTGTGTATTAAAGAAGGGGCTCACCAAGGAGGAGGCTAATCCCATTATGGAGAAGCTCAAGGAGTTGGGGGCTTCTATCGTGTTGGAGTGATTACGAAGTTTTGTTTTAGTACTCCAGATTTTTGTGTTAGCTGTAGAACCATTGGAACCTGTTTACGAGTATAAATGATAACTTACATGTTTCAGTTTATTTTATGTGGCACTGTATCAGTTGAAGTTTGACAGTGGTAACCACTTTTAAAGGGCTAATGTTATGTTTGATCTTTGGAGAGGTGTGTGTGGTCTGTTATTGCTGGAATGGTTGCTGATTGGTGAATATGCGGACTTGGACACTGGGTGAATAAAGTGCTTTGGTACGAGAAAAATGGCCAAATTTCACTGAGGGATGGTTTTATATGATATTTGAAGAAAATATGCCATGGCCGTTCAGATTTGGCGACGCTTCTAGCTGAAATTCAGAAGTTTGAGCACTTTCTTATGTTGTAGAATTTGTTTATTTGATTAGGAAAAAAGAAAGCTTAAAGTATATTAATGATCTAAACATGAAACATGTTTTAAAATAACTGTTTAGAATCCCCATAGAGCACACAAACTTCAGTTCGCTTCAAATCAGAATTCCGAATATAAATGAGATCATTTCTAGTCTTATTGCTTTCCCGATTCCTATCCAAATTTTTCCTTAATTTCTTAACGACTCTGTTGTTGACATAATACTATTTTACGGCTAATTATGTGTTTTGCTGTTATCTGCTTTTCACATGCACTGACAAGACAAGGAAAAGGAAATTGGTTATGTTTGCACGTGTAGTGATATTCTTCTGTTGCAGATGGGTTTATGTAAATCTGAATTTTATAGTCAATTTGTTTTGTTAATCTCACTGGTTCAATCATTAATTTCCTATCCCTAGGGTTGATAAACAGGTTTTGTTTTGTCAAGGATGAACGTATTTTTGTTGTTAAATCCTTGCTAGCACATTATGCGGCTTTTGGCAGGTAGAAAAGGTAATGCTTTAACACTAGCATTGCAAGGTTTTTATACCATTTTCAGTGATCGACATATTTATGCATATGATATATTGTAGTCTTGTTTTTGATGTTTTCCACGCTAAGCTATACGTTTCAGGTTGCTGAACTATCACTTTTTCACATTGGGAGGAAAACAAATCTATTGGAGAGAAATGTGAATTCATCTTATAGACCTAATTTACAAGTCTGTGAGAGGAAAGGAAGGAGATAAGATGGAGGAGAAGTGAAGGAAATAAATGGGCTGCTGGACCCTTCGAAGCTCTTGGGTATATGCAAGTAGAGGGGAGGCAAATGGTAGCAGAATAAGTGATAAGGGAGGAGAGACAACAAAGATAACAGAATGAGCATTCGGTCTAGGTAAATTGGTGGAAGGTATTAAAAGAATCAGGCTGGAAAAGATCGGAAGGAGGTAAGGGATAACTGAGAGGAGAGGGAGGAGAACTAGCAATTGGTCATTGGTTTGGGTTGAGAATAGAGAAGTGGTCTATCTCAGAACTGTTAAATTTATCTGGTTCAATCATTTTACATTAAGCATTGCTTCATTCAATTGTTATTCAATTTCTTCATAGCTACTGATATTACCTTGTAAAGAAAATTTCTCTTTTTCAATCATTTTACTATGAGCATAGCTCCTTTCAACTGTTATTCAATTACTTCACAGGTACTAATATTACCTTGTAAAGAGGACTACTTCTCTGTACAGAGAAGTTATCAATACATATTCTCGTTTTCTTCTATTTTTTTTTATTCTGCCTTTTGTCAATTTAGTGTCGTCAAAGCTCCTCGAAGGAGGTAATGGTATCAGCTCGAATGGAAGCAGCGGAAAAGATTAGAAGATCTGGTTGCTATTATCAGTTGTTCTTCAGAGAAAGACTCAAGTACATCTAGGAACTTGCAGGTATTTGTGGTCACATCTTTGCTTCAAACATTTTTTGAATATTAGGATCACTAGTAGCATGGTGCTGGTGGTGTTCAGAAAATTATTTATAGTTGTTGTGGCTATATCTTGCTCTCAGAAAAAAAGTAAGTTTTATGTAATTGTTTGCGATACCTATATTGGGTGTGGGTGGGGGAGGAGGGTAGTTTCATCTTCTTTCCTCTTTTAACGTTATATCAGTGAAGATATTCTGACAATCCTCTTCAAGGCATATAGATTAGTATCTAAATGATGTCTTTGGCTTTGCATTAGTGCAATCATATTTTAATATCACCTTTTTCCCACTTTGATCTTCGTCAAGATCAAACTTGGTGGAGTCTACCCATTCTTTTTAAGTTGTTATAAACCTTTGACTTTTTTCTGTCTTCTCTGAGCAATGATTCCGGCCATGTTGTAGCTTGAGCCATGTGAACACATTGTGATATCTGCTCTTGCTGCAAGTACACTTAGTCCTTCCATATCCATATACTACTCCTTGTAATGCAGTTTTAGCAGATTGGAATTATTATTCGCATAAATATATTTTCTGATTGGTTTGCCTTGTTTAACAGGTAATACTTCAATAGCCTTCTACTTTAGCTGATTGGTTTCATATTCTGCTATACTTTATAGCCGGGACTCATGATTCACGACTTCATTGCCCGTGCTTGTGCAGTTGTAACGCTAATGTCTAGGTGATGCTTGTTTTCAAATTGTTTGTGAGAAAGTTTTATCAAATGGTAATATTTACAGATTGGGATTTTTTTAAATTTATGTGGTGACATGTATATACGGTGTAATTATTAAATTTATATATACCTTGTGTACCTTTTAGGACAAAATTTGAAGATGGTAAGTTTGAGAAGAGTCCACAAAAAAGGCTTCTAGAAGTACCTCTTCTGCTTCCTTGTGGATATGCTTCAACATTTGCAGTATCTATGGGGACTTGTAGAGGTGTGGTCTTTCTAAACCTTTGGAAAGTTGACTGTGATGATTTGTGATAAACACCCAAAAACCTTAATTCACTGGCAGCTTTTTTTTAACATGTTAATTTCCTTTTCTTTTCATCATGTTTTTAGCTCATTTTATATTCTTATTAAAATAAACTTAGAAAATAGTAACTTAATGTGCTTTTACATAATGGAATATCCCATTGTTTGTAATTTTTTTAATAAATTTCCTTGGCATAAGCTAAGCAGACACTACATAAAAGAAACAATAGAATATTGTTGATTAATTTCAATTAAACCAAACACTATGAAAAAAGAAAATATATAATTAAATATTGTTTATTAACTTCAATTAAACCAAAACTATAATAAAAGAGATATGAAAATAAATTTCATTAGCACTGGTTGCAATGTAATATTAAAAAAATTATAAAAATACATCGTTTGAATTCATATTAAATATAAATAATGATTTATACTTTAAGAGTATAGGGCTAATTATTAGTTTTGTATTGGACACGAGCATGAACCAGAATTAATAAGAGGTTGACTTTTTCAAGACTTCTTCTAACCAAACAAATACATTGCAACTCCTGAATATTTATGATTCAAACCCTGTCCTGCTAGTTTAAAACACAACAAATGACTATTATTTATGATAATTAATTTTGATAATATAGAGTGGTGTTATATTTACAATTTATTTAAATATACAACCATATTTCATTTAAATATATAACCATATGACAATCTGATTTAACATATCAATCATTTTCTTATATTATTATAATCCAGTTGTTAAATGGTTTTATTAGTTATTAAAGTATTAATTTTTATATTTTAAAGAAAAATAATCTTTTAACATCCAAATAACGATTTAATAACCTGTTTTCAAAGATAACGCGATAATTAGAAAAATAAATCTTTATAGAAAAATAGAAAGAAAAGTATAACATAGTGAAAATTAACTAGTTATATAAATTTTTTAGGAAATATCAATGTATCATTGCCCTGTTTCTCATAGCTGAAGAAGGAAAAAAGATGAAAACCTTGAATTAAAATAATGGATGCCTCGACTTGTAAACATGCATTTCGATTTAAGTATAGAAGCAAAACATTTTAAAAATTTCAGTGAGAATAACAAAATGAAATTAACGAACAGAATCATTTCTACTTATAACAGAAAAGTTATGGAAATAATTATGCAGTAAGTTCATCAAACATGTAGTTCTAGAATATGAAACTAGTTGACCCTACATCCTCTATACTATGGTTTTTTATTCCTTAATGAATTCTAAGCAGTATCATCTCCAACATCATGTTGATTTTGTTTCTTTTTCATTCTTCTGAGATTTCCTGTGGGAAAGAGAAAACATCTAAATCACATTGGTATGTTGGTTCATCAGATATTAACAGAAGGCAATGACTCCTACTAACTTAGGTCATGTGTATGGCATTTATAATAGGTAAACTTGTGTTCTCATAGCATGCAACCATGGAAAGTTAAATCCAAAGAGAGAGTTTTGGTTGCGTAGGTCCCTTATTACAAGATATCCTATGCCTTTTCTGTTGTTTACATTAATGTTGTAATCACACGAAGGCTACATCTCCTCTTACATGGTTACTATGTCATCTACATCTCAACCTTCTATCCAATCATAGCCATAATCCACATGCCATAAATAGCAATCTAAGTTTCCCTACCAAATCAGTTCCAACACACAATGGGTGCAGTGTTCTTGGTTTTGGCTTTAGCTAGTCTTACCAACCCTCTACCCACAATCATTGCCCAAACACCAACACCCTCCAAGTTTCAACCTTCAACATTGCCAAACACAACTCCATCTGCACCATCAGTGGCTAAACAACAAGAAGCATCTTCTCCAACTTCAACTAGCAAGCCAACACCAGCAACCACATCTTCACCCTCCAAATTGCCAAATGCAGCTTCCCCCTTTTCTGCTACAAAGCCTCCCATTGTCATAGCAACCCCTCTTCCCTCAAGGAAACCACCACCAGCAACAACCTCTCCCACTTCTAGTAAATCACCACTTCCCAAAGTTTCATCTCCAACTTCATCTGCACCGGTGAAATCACCACTTCCTAAGGTTTCATCTCCAAAATCATCTGTTCCTGTGAGATCACCAGTTCCAAAAGCTACATCTCCAACATCTGCTCCTGTGAAATTACCAGATCCCAAGCCTTTACCCCCAATCTCCTCTCCAGTGAAGCCACCAGTTCCCAAAACAACACCTCCAAAGATAGCTCCTTTGAAACCACCCGTTCCAAAAACAACACCCCCAAAAATAGCACCAGTGAAACCACCTGTTCCCAAGATTACACCAGCATCAAGTCCGAAACCCCCATCCCCCAAAATCCCACCACCACAACCACCCAAAAAAGCTCCTATTTCACCACCACAACCACCCAAAAAAGCCCCTATTTCACCACCACCACTGCCATTATTGCCTACTCCAAAAGTATCCCCAACACCGGCCGAAGCACCAACAGCGCCAGCACCAGCCAAAAAGGCACCAGCACCAGCACCTGCACACAAAAAGAAAGCGCCAAAACCATCACCTGTTCCTTCACCACTAAGTAAGACGCCAACACCTGCACCAACGCCTTCGATTGAAACACCAACCCCAGCACCAGCACGCGAAGATGACACCCCAGAACCTCCTCCCCACAGGCACGGGAGAAGAAGACACAAACACAAGACACATCACTCGCAATCTCTGGCTCCAGCACCAACCATTATTCGGAGGAGTCCACCAGCACCACTTGTTCAAGATATCACCACAACCCAGCCAGAAGAGACGCCTGCACCGGCACCAAATCCCAATGCGGTAAATATATTGTCTTTCAACGCTCAAATTTGATTCACAATTGTACACTTTTCTAACGTAATAGTTTTGTAATCATGTTTTTCATTTTTGTTTACAGAATGGCGCGCAAGCATACAATAGGCAAGGGAACACATGGCCCAGTGTTGGAGTCGCCATTGCCATTTTGTTATCTGTCATCACATGACACTTTCAAAGTTTCATATGAAGAACATGGATTGGTGGTGTGTTTGCAGAACATATAAAATCAGTTAAATGTGTGAAACTGAATAAAGAATTATTATACCCATATATTTTTTTTACATTTTGTTCTTTCTGTGTTTAATTGTATTCTTTGCTAACATGTATAAATACGCTCTTTATCTTTTCTTACTATCATCTTAGTCCTTTGATTCATAGATTATGAATAATATTTTCATAATTTCTTTTTGTATAATTATAACTATTTTTCAATAGAAATTTCTAATTACTTTTGACAATACTAAATTTCTAGCTGTAACCTTTTAATTAACAACTATAATCAAAATTTTGTGAAAAGACTTGAAACATTATATTTGTAAGCTGTATTCTAAATAAAATAAAAATGACCAAGGATGTGATATAAGAATATAGGACATACGTATTATGCATAAAATTTATTATATATATATATATATAAGTGAAATGAAGAAAAAAAAAACGATTTTAATAACATCAGTGATGTAAAAAAACATGTCAAATATCTAAAGTTTATTTATCTATTTTAATAAAGATGTTGGGTGATTTAATCTTATTTTTACTTGGTAGGAGTTATAAAAAATAATTTTAAAAATAGAAATAATGCACAATCCCACACATGTGGCTCAAGTGCTCAAGTGTCTAGCATCATTGATCTTAAAATAGTTACCCCAACATAAGCCATGAAAATTAAGTAGAGCTCCCTCTTGAATGGATAACCATCAAACATACGAACATAACTTCTCTCATTACATTCCTCTCATTTCTGTGTTTCATCCAAAAAGAAAATGAAGAAAAACACCTCTCTTTCATTTTTCATCTTTTGAATTCATCAATCACCCAAACCACACACTCGATTGTATTCGGTTTTTGCATGCAAATTAGGTGATGCATGCTTATATTCTGCTGAGTGAGTGTTGGTAAGACTCAGGCAATGAATGTTTGAGGAAGCAAAGAAGCTAGATCGGTATATATATATATACATTGGGATTGAGTAGAAGAGGGAGTGATGGCAAAGGAAACTGCATTGGCGTTTGATGTAAACGAAACGAAACCTATAATATGCTACGCAGCCACCATGATAACATCAGAAGGGGTTTGGAATAAGCAAAACCCCTTGAACTATTCTCTGCCTCTCTTTCTCTTGCAATTAGTGTTAGTTCTCGTTGTCACCCGTCTATTTGTGTACGTACTCAAGCCCATTCGCCAGCCACGAGTTATTTCTGAACTCATGGTTAGTCCCTTTAACATTTTCTACTATGAATCCGGTAAAAGTTTTACATCATATGTGCTTAATGTTAAGTTGTTAATTACATGCATGCATGTGTGTGTGTAGGGAGGCATAATATTGGGTCCTTCGGTGCTTGGGAAAAACCAAACATTTTCTGATGCAGTTTTTCCTCAAAGAGGTGAGATCTTGCTTGAAACAATGGCAAACGTTGGCATCGTATATTTTATGTTCTTGGTGGGAGTGGGGATGGATGCAGCATCGTTGAGACGCATAGGGAGAAAAGCAGTGACCATAGCAGTTCTAGGCATGATCCTACCTTTCGCAGTTGGAGCTGTGTTCTCTGCGTATTTGATAAAATTCAACGGAGTAGCAGAAAGAAGCACCGCTAACATCCTATTCATTGGTTCAATTCTTTCTGTGGCAGCGTTTCCAGTTCTTGTGAGAATCCTTGCAGAGCTGAAATTCATCAACTCTGAGTTGGGAAGGATTGCTCTTTCATCTGCACTGGTTAATGATCTGCTTTCATGTCTGCTCTTGGTTCTTTCTGTTAATTTGGCACAGCGTAATACGCCTTCTATCACTCTGTTGCCGACTTTCTTGGCAAGTATAGGGTTTATTGTTTTTAATATTTTTGTGGTGAGACCTTTGATGTTGTGGATGGTGAGGAAAACCCCGGAGGGTGAAACCTTCAGTGATTTCTATATGTGCATAATATTAGCAGGTGTGATGCTCTCAGGTTTGATCACAGATGCTATTGGAACACATGCAGTTTTTGGAGCCTTTGTATTTGGTTTGACAATCCCACATGGACCTCTAGGGCTCTCTCTTGTGGAAAGGCTAGAGGACTTTATAACGTTGCTTTTGCTCCCTCTATTTTTCGCCTCCACTGGCCTAAAAACTGATCTTGGACTGCTCGATAACTTCCAAGAATGGGCAACTTTGGTCACTCTTGTTATTTTGGCTTGCGTTGGCAAAATCATTGGCACTGTGATCGCTGCACTCTATTATCAAATATCAGTTCGTGATGGAGCAGTCCTTGGTTTGCTCCTCAACACAAAAGGCGTTGTTGAAATTATTGTCATTAACATTGGCAAGGATCAAAAGGTACACCCACTTCTTCTACTACTGCTACTATTCCTATAATGTTTCTGGGATTGCTGTTGAATTCACTACAGGTTTTGACCAGCGAATCCTTTGCAACCTTGATGCTTATAAGCGTGCTAATGACAGCAATCATTGTACCTGGGATGTCACTTATATACAAACCAGTAAGGGGAGTGATACCTTACAAAAGAAGAACCATTCAATTGTCACAAAAGGAATCAGAGTTCAGAGTCCTAGTTTGTATCCACACTCCTCGAAATGTGCCCACAATGATTAACCTCCTTGACGCCACTAACCCTTCAAAGAAGTCCCCAATATGCATTTACATGGTCCATTTGACCGAACTCAGTGGCCATGCATCTGCATTAATCCTCGTTCAGCATCATACCTCCAAGGATTCAGACCATCCAGCCTGTAACAAGACTCAAGCTCAATCTGAACACATAGTCAATGCCTTTCGAAACTACGAGCTTCAAGCTTCCAACGTCTCAGTGCAGCCCTCGACAGTAATCTCCCCTTACTCCACCATGCACGAGGACGTATGCAACCTGGCTCAGGAAAAGCGTGTGGCCTTCATCATCGTCCCTTTCCACAAACATCAAACGGTTGATGGTGAAATGGAGCCCACCAACATGTCACACCGCAGTGTGAACATCAATATACTAAGCCAAGCACCTTGCTCCGTTGGGATTCTAGTGGATAGAGGCTTTAATACCAGCACCCATCTGGGTCCAGATCAACAAAAGTCTCACAATGTGGCAGTGTTGTTCTTTGGAGGGCCTGATGATAGAGAAGCCCTGAGCTATGCATGGAGGATGTCAGAAAATCCAGGGGTAAACCTTACTCTGATGCGTTTTGTTTATGCGGAAGAAGTATTGCATCAACATAGTGATCACAGCCCTGACGAAAGTACGGTACTGACAGTGAACACGGATAAGGACAATCAGAAAAAACTTGATGACAGGCTTATAAGTTGGTTTAGGACAAGCCGTGAGAATGATGCCTCAGTTGTTTATATGGAGAAAATGGTGAACAATGGAGAGCAGACAGTAGCAGCAATAAGGTCAATGGATGATGTTCACGACCTTTTCATAATTGGGAGAGGCGAAGAAATGAAATCACCACTCATAGCAGGACTCACTGATTGGAGTGAATGTCCTGAGTTAGGGGCAATTGGGGACTTGTTGGCTTCATCAGATTTTGCAGCCACTGCTTCTGTGTTGATAGTGCAACAATATCTTGGGGAAGGAATGGAAGAAGATATTTTGGAAACAGACCAGGATGAGCAGACATTAACACCATGATGACGATCACAAATGAAGAATATGTGAATCATGATAGCCTCCTTCTATGCCATCATTCAATGGATGACATATTCCTCATTCATTGGCATCATTCAAATATATATATGTATATATATATGTATGTATTGATATCCAGTGAAGTCCTACAATAAGAGAAAAGCTTCCACAAACAATTTAAAATTCGCTCAGTGTAAAATTATAGAGTATAAATTTGAGATAGTTCAGAGGTAGATATCCTTTTAAATCATAGAATACACTTATTAATAATATACAAATGTTAAACAACTGAAAATAATAACATTTTTATCATTATATATTTTTTAATACACATAATTATTGTGTTGTATGAGACTGAAATGATATCATCTTCCCAAGGTTAATAGTGGCAACGTACACTAAGACTTTCTCAGTTTCCTAAAACAAGGTTAATAGTTAATCAAAGATTAGATGAACAAGTCACGTTAACACAACCCAAAAGCACCAAGGAGGGGTCCTAACCTATGTAACCTAAGTTCATTTTAGTAAAAGCACACAAAGGTCATTTTGGTAAAAGCAAAAAACAGAACTATAAATGGTACCGTTGACGAAGTAAACTTTATACATTTAGTATAGTATTTATTATTGTCTTACATATATATTTGAGATGTGAGTATAGTGTCTTTGTAAACATTTCAACACTTTGAATCTAGAGGTACTCGGAACCAACATCTCAACCTCCAAAGTAGATAGGTCTAATAGAACTTGAATTGAAGAGAAGTTAGGGATGAATAACCGTTACATGTGACCATATTTTTCGTGTTTTAGGTTAATAAATCATAAAATAATTTAAAACTTCTTTTATAAAGTTAACATCAATTTACTCACCTTAAATATTAAGAAAAGTATATGAGAAAGCTTATCAATTTCTAAGAAATTGGTATATTATTTTAGAGTATCGATAGATGTACATGATCAAAATTGCATACATCAACTTGACATTATTTATTTAGAAGGTTGGCCATAATTATAGGGATTTTAGAAGGTTTTTAAATTGTTATTAAGTGATAATTAATTTCTCATATTACCACAAGGTTGGTGATGATTATAACTAGGAATTTTAAAAGGTTGTTTAATTATTATATAATGATTAGATGTGTTTTTTTTTTTTATCAACAAAATATAAATATATATATTTATATTAGAGCACTTGGGGTATTCCAACCCATTACAAAATTATGTACTTGTTTTTCAAATATATTGTCCCCATGATATAAGATAATACTTTATATTTGCAATCCAAAAACTTCTTTCCTATATATTCCAATCCTAACAATGGTATTTATAATTCTTTATATCAAATTAATTACAAAAGTTATCTTTCTACATAATGTATTTACTCTTCATTGTCCATTGTCTTGTGTTATTAATACCATGTAACCGAACATGGCCTTAGAAATTTGAATTTCTCTCACCAAATTCTTGCACTTCAAACCTCTTTCATGGGATGTTCTGCTCAATCACTATGTATTTGATTAGTTTTGTTTTAACCAGATTTTTCTCTTGGGTAAGCTTTCATTCTCTATTCATTTTCCTACAAAAACAATCATCTAGACTAAATCGTTTGAGATCTGTTAGTCCGGATTAATTATGTTCTTTATGTAATCTTCCATTATATTGTTTTATTATCTAAGTGTCTACTTACAGTTTTTGCAATGTAATTTGTTTAGGCATCTTATAGCAATATTTTAATACAATGCAAAGGACATAAGCATATGCATATTGGTTCAAATAAGAAGATAAATTACTATCATACTAATTTAACCAAAACACTAAACTAGTTTAACCAACATGTGAAAGTGCAAAATAGGTATAGAAGGTGTATAAGTTTATCATTTTCATTATTTTATATGGTTTAAATGTAAAATTCGTTTTAAAATAAAAATTACTTTTTTAATTATAAGTACTACTTGCTTATAAAATGTTCACGCATGATTTCATGTTAAGGGTATTCTTATTGGATTTGATGTAAGTAATGCTTAGTGAGGAAGTGATTTACTTTCAAATCCTATTATGTATGTTGGTTATGGCAAGCACATGGAAGATACAAAACCCATGAGAACCGAGTGTAACTAGTATACATATAAAATTTACACTCTATCCAAAATTTTAAATCAATAAATTTAAAAATCTTCATTTTTATATATTTATTTCATTTATTTTAATATAAAATTTAGATTCATACTTATATTCCAACCTTATGAAATATTAATTTTGTTAGGGTTGGATGCATGATATCCGAAATTGGGATAGTGTTTTCATAAACATGATAATGTTATTGTAAAAGGTTAACGTATCTGTATGTTATATATATATATATATATATATATATATATATATATATATATATATATATATAGGTTGATAAATTTGTTCTTGTTAAGTACAAGATTTTGGATTCAGAAATTCATCAAATTAAATGGGAAATATATAACACTTTTGCATTCTGCTTAGCAGTGTCTGGTTGTTTTAACAATTCAAAAACTCGTATCATTAATATTATTCGGCAAAGATCACAACACAAAGAAAGAAAGTAAAAAATAATATAATTTCTGCAAACCACACCACCGCTTAGAGTGAATCAATGTTCTTCATATAGGATTTTGAAAGTGTCATGTGATGACAGATAATAACAAAATGGCAATGGCGACTCCAACGCTTGGCCATGTATTCCCTTGCTTATAGTAGGCTTGCGCACCATTCTGTAAACAAAATGGAAAATATGAGATGAATGAGACGTGATTAAAAGTGTTTAGGACTTCAAATCTAAGAGTTGAAAGATAGTATATATTACCGCATTGGGACTTGGTGCTGGTGCAGGCGTCTCTTCTGAGTCGGTTGTGGTAATATCTTCAATTAGTGGTGCTGGGGGACTCCTCCGAATTATGGCTGGTGCTGGAGCCAGAGATTGCGAGTGATGTCTCCTGTGCTTGTGTCTGTGTCTTCTTCTCCTGTGTTTGTGGGGAGGAGGTTCTGGCGTGTCTTCTTCGGGTGCTGGTGCTGGGGTTGGTGTTTCAATCGAAGGCGTTGGTGCAGGTGTTGGGGTGCTACTTAATGGGGAAGGAACAGGTGATGGTTTTGGCGCTTTCTTTTTGTGTGCAGGTGCTGGTGCTGGTGCTTTTTTGGCTGGTGCTGGCGCTGTTGGTGCTTCGGCTGGTGTGGGGGATGCGGTTGGAGTAGGCAACAGTGGTGAGTCAGCTGGCGGTAATGGCAGTGGTGGAGGTGAAATAGGTGCTTCTTTGGGTGGGAGTTTTGGAGATGGGGATTTTGGACTTAATGCTGGTGTGATCTTGGGAACAGGTGGTTTTACAGGTGCTATTTTTGGAGGTGCTGTTTTGGGGACGGGTGGTTTCACCGGAGTGGCGGTTGGTGGTAAATCCTTGGGAACTGGTAATTTCGCAGGAGCAGATGATGGTGGTAAAGGCTTCGGATCAGGTAATTTTGCAGGAGCAGATGTTGGAGAAGTGTCTTTTGGAATTGGTGATTTCACAGGAGCAGATGTTGGAGATGTAGTTTTTGGAACTGGTAATTTCGCAGGAGCAGATGATGTTGGGGATATAGCTTTGGGGACTGGCGATTTCACGGGAGATGATGTTGGAGATGAAACCTTAGGAACCGGTGATTTCACAGGTGCAGATGATGTTGGAGATGAAACCTTGGGGAGTGGTGATTTCACAGGTGCGGATGATGTTGGAGATGAAACCTTAGGAATGGGTGATTTCGCTGGTGCAGATGATGTAGGAGATGAAACTTTGGGAACTGGTGATTTAGAAGAAGTGGGAGAAGTTGCGACTGGTGGTTTTATTGAGGGGAGAGGGGTTGCAATGACAATAGGTGGCTTGGTGACAGAAGTGGGGGAAGCTGCAGATGTGGTTGCTGGTGTTGGCTTGATAGTTGAAGTTGGAGAAGTTTCTGCTGGTGGTTTCTGTGAAATGGCAGGGGTTGCAGCCACAACAGGTGGTTGTTTGGCTACTGATGGTGCGATTGGAGTTGTTGTTGGCAATGTTGAAGGTGCATTTGGTGTTGCTGTAGGCAATGTTGAAGGTACATTCGGTGTTGTTGTTGGCAACGTTGAGGGTGCACTTGGTGTTGTAGAAGGCAATGCAGAGGGTGCATTTGAAGTTGGCCATGTAGAAGGTGTATTAGGGGTTGTAGTTGGCCATGTAGAAGGCGTATTAGGGGTTGTAGTTGGCCATGTATTTGGAGTCGTAGTTGGCCATGTAGAAGGTGTATTTGGAGTTGTAGTTGGCCATGTAGAAGGCGTATTTGGTGTTGTAGTTGGCCATGTTGAAGGTGTATTTGGGGTCGTAGTTGGCCATGTATTTGGGGTTGTAGTTTGCCATGTAGAAGGTGTATTTGGGGTTGTAGTTTGCCATGTAGAAGGTGTGTTTGGAGTTGTAGTTTGCCATGTAGAAGGTGTGTTTGGGGTTGTAGTTTCCCATGTAGAAGGGGTGTTTGGGGTTGTAGTTGGCCATGTATTTGGAGTTGTAGTTGGCCATGTAGAAGGGGTGTTTGGGGTTGTAGTTTGCCATGTAGAAGGTGTATTAGGGGTTGTAGTTTGCCATGTGGAAGGTGTATTTGGGGTTGTAGTTTCCCATGTAGAAGGTGTGTTTGGAGTTGTAGTTGGCCATGTAGAAGGTGTATTTGGGGTTGTAGTTTGCCATGTAGAAGGTGTATTAGGGGTTGTACTTTGCCATGTGGAAGGTGTGTTTGGGGTTGTAGTTGGCCATGTAGAAGGTGTATTTGGGGTTGTTGTTTGCCATGTAGAAGGTGTATTTGGAGTGGTAGTTGGCCATGTAGAAGGTGTATTTGGGGTTGCAGGTTGCCAATTGGAAGGGGTACCTTCTGGTGCTTGGGCATTGATTGTGGCTAGCGGATGGCTGAGGCTAGCGAAAAGCAGTACCCAGAACACCACAGCCATGGTTGAAGATGGTTTGAAAGTGAAAATTAGGTTGTTATTTATAGAGGCGTTAGAAGGTTGAGACGTAAATGACATAGGATGTTATGTCATGCATTTTCGGACCTTGGAAATCAGAACTCTTTCTCTTTGGATATAAGTGGCCATGGTTGATAATACAATTTTACCTATTATATCTACATACAACCTATATAAGTAGTGGGTCGTAAGCTTCTGTTAAAATCTGATGAACCCCGTACCAATGTGATTGAGATGTTTTTTCTTTCCCACAAATTTTATAAAAAGGTAAGACTTAAGCTTTGTCCCAAAAGAAACCAGCTAAACTGGATGATAGGGAGTTCACAACCCTACTCAGTTCACAACGATGAAAAACCCTACTCACTTACTTTGCTTCAATATTATGTTAATTGTTGCAATAAAAAAATTGTTTACATGATATAAAGTGATAAAAATAGTTATCTATTATATCCAAATAACAGCACAACTGTTCGAATAGTCCAAATGAATTAAAAGTCTCACATCGAATAGAATCAACAAAGTTAAATTTTATATAAGAAAAAAGACCTATAACTACATTATCTTAAGATTTTTGGTTAAAAGTCATGTCAAATACCTTATATATATAAAACTAATATCATATACATAAAACCAAAATCTCTAACCGAAAGTTTTGGGTGAAAAATAATATTAAATACCTTATATGTATAAGATCAATGTTATATACATATAATGTTAATTTCTTAATGGTTATAACAAATGGCTATAAGACATATATCATAAAATATAATCCCAACACTAGCTTTCAAAAGGTAAAGTCATTTTGTTAGGAAAGAAAAAAGTTGTTAGATGAAAATAAAGCAGGAAACTCTTTGATGATGGTTGCACATATATTAACTTTGTTTGTGGAGACATATCATAGCCAAATATGAAACATCAAATTAAGTTTTGTAGTTTATGTTTGAAGCAGGCTTTATATCAAACCAAGTACAACATGTAACCAGTTATATGCGCGTAGCTTACGCATAACAACTGTTTAAAGCACTGATAAACAATAACAAAGTATCTGCCATATATTATTAGCTTAACTTGCCAAATTACCATTATATTATACTCATGCGCAAAGACGCAACCAGATTTATGCATTGTGGCTGCTGAATTTAAACAATTCGGATGGAAGATCAAAGTAGGAACTTATGGAGTTGTCTCCTTCATTTTCATGCATTCTTGCTTGTGAAACCAGGCAACTACGTTCAAACTTTTCCAAAGAGCTTGGCTTTGATAATGATAGCACAGGGTTCACTGCATGCATTTGGGTTTCTTCTTTTCTTGCTTTAACTGGCTTTGTTTTCCCAAACCCTGGAAGAGGCATGCAAAGTGCACTGCATTTGAATCCCTCTTCCCTAACCTTATAACTTTTTGGAATTTCTTGTAGCTTGTAGTTGTAGGTCGTGTTTCTGACCTCACTTGATGATGGTTCAAGGCTCTTAGTTTCTTCCTTCCTTGAAAATGCTCCACGCGATGAGTTGGTTGAATTTGGATGATTAATTGCCAAGAATTTGAAGGAAGGTTGAAGTAAAGGTAGAGTGTACAAACCAGAAGCATTTGAATGTGTGACAGAAGGTTTTCTCAGTGGCAGTGGATGCACAACGATCTGCTTCTCTTTTTGTAAACTCTTCTTGATCAAGCTTTTGGGCTTATCCATCATGTGATCAAGTTTCAAATTACAGTCACAATTGTGGTTTCTTCACGTTTTATAATATTGTAGACACTCCAAAAATCTTGATATCGTGGCTAACTATTTTTTAAAACTTTGACATTATGACCACACCACACCTTATGCATAGTTTGCAATGGGTGCAATTGCATACTTGGGCCTATTTTTTTTACTTTCATCCTTCCTTTATTTTTTAATGTGATTTACTATAAATTATTAATTATTGTACTAGTATTTCTTTTTTTAAAAATTTGAAAAAATCAATAACTCACATTAATTCACTTCAAGAAATAAAAATTAAAAGTCAAAAAATAATAATTATAGTATAGTTTTGTTATGTTATATCCACCAGAAATAAAATAAATTTGTAATATATAAACTAATGTAAATTTAATTAAATAATTATGGTTTAGTTAAATTTAAAATTTACTCTTATATTATAATTACGGTTAAAATCTATCCTAAAAAAAATTTGTGTGATTAGTATTAAATTATTTATAAGTAAACAGAAAGTAAGACATGGCTTTATTTTTTTTAGAAGTAGTTGACTTCCATGCCATAAACAATTGAGAAACCTATTGAAGATTCCAAGTTTTCCCTGCCGGCGTTTATATTTATGAAATTGTGATCGTGAAATATAACGTGCATGCACAACATCGCAAATTAGAGAACCCAGAAACATGACGGCATAAAATAAAATCTGTTGAATTGAAACTACATATAATCTAAGATCAATCAATAATGTATTAGCAAAATAATTAAGAGTTAAACCTTAAACAAAATGGAACCAACTCCTTCGGATTAACATGTTTTATACTTGATATAGAAACTGATAGATTCGCAATTCAAGAATGGTATTTGACTAACTGCAAATTTTCTCTCTATATATGAGAAAAAAAGAAGCTATTAATTATTGTGTGGGGTGAAATTAATTTGGTTAAAGATTTTCACGAAAGATATCGACCCCATGATACTATATAAATTTTCCTAGTTCAAAATTAATGGTAACTTCTTTTAACTCATTATGGTTGACTTTTTTAATCATATTAAGTTAATTGAAATACACCTATTCCCTAATATTAATAACATTGGATCAATTCTATGTTGGATGTCCACGAAAATTGTATCATCGTGGGCACTGCTGCAGGCCAGGCTTGACTTTCATTCAGCAAATTTTCAAACAGGTTATTGGCATATATATATATATATATATATATATATATATATATATATATATATATATATATATATATAATTTTTTTTTAAAATATTTTGTATAAAACACTTTTCGCAACAAATTTTGTAAGAAATACTTGCGAATTTTATAATTTTGTAGGAAATAATTACTCACGAAGGAATTACCTGCCAATTAAATTTCTTAGAAAAAATAGCAGGAAAAAGCCTTTTCTTGCAAATTTTTTTAACAAATTTGTAAAAAAATTCTCATGTAATATGAGAATTTGTAGTTATGTATGTCTATATCATATTAAATTGATTTGATTTATTTGAATTTTGAAGAATTTTATGGTTAATCCAGGCTGACCCATTCGATTAATATTAGATTTCTTTGGTTAATATCCATGTGTTATAATTAAACATAAAATTATTATAGAATAATCATAATTTTAAAACAATGGAAATTTATTTATCACATGGTTAATTAAAAAACTTTAGGAGAATATTGAAAAAATATTTTAAGATCTAACTAAAATTTACTTGTTAAAGATATATGTATGTATTTTTTAAATTATTTCAATATTACGGTATATATGTTTTTGTAACTCACGAAAACGAAAATAAATCAAATTGAACTTATTTATTTTTACTCAACGTATGATCAACCGGCCTATATGAATTGTGTTTGTTCATCTATGACATTGTATAAATGTAAGACTTAATATAGATAAATTTAATGGACAATAAGAATAGAAAGTATATTACTTAGAAATTTAGTTTTTCTAAAAGTTTCTCATCGTATAAAACTAAAATATTGTTGTGAGGTTAGATTTTATTTGTAAAGAGTTAATAAGACAAAGAACAAGTTAAATCAATTATAATTGACTCGAGTAATTGATTCAATTTCTATTAAGAAATTCATTTTTTTTTCATTTTGTGATTAAGATCAAATATTATTAATAATGTAGAAATTTATATTTTAAATTACTCAAAAATAGCTTGAAAAATTCTAATAGGTTGGGAAAGAAAAGCTAATTTATTATATATTCAATTGATAATGAAAATAGATATGTGAATCGTAAGATGATAAAAATGAATGTATAAATGATTATGATTAGTGATGGTTATGTATATGTGGATATATTTAAAGTATGATTTTTAAGTATAATAGTCTAATATATTTTTGTAAATGATTTTTTTTATAGACAAAATTGCTATGTACCGAATGCAATCTATAGGTAATTGAATATTATCTATGAATATATATGAAAAAAAATTGTATATAAAAAATGTATAGGTAAATTTACATATGAAACAAGATTTGTAGGTAATGTTACATACAAAATTATCAGGAGATAATGAAATGCAAGAAAATTACATGCAGATTATTTCGTATATAAAATTAGGTAAATAAGTTACATATGAAATAATTTGTATATAATGTTGGATAAATACGAAATAATCTGTAAGTAAATAAAAATAAAAAAATGTATAAGTAATGCTGGTGAGTAATATATGAAATAATCTGTTGGTAAAATTGTGTGAATTACATACATATTATTCCATAGGTAAATTTGTTTGTAATATATTTTTCAAATCAAACAAAATATTTTTGTTTTATTTTATTTTTTATATTTTGTGTCAATTGAATGAAATTTAAATTAAATAAAATAAAATTTTACCAACATATCATTAACACTAAAATTTGATAACTTAATTCAAATTCAAGTTATGAACAATATAAAATTCAAATTAAAAAGTAATAACATATAATCTAAAAAGAAACAAATGACGACAACTCATAATCCAAATTAAAGTTCTAAGAAGATATAATACAAATTAAGTTTCTAAAAGTGCTACAGAATTGCAAAATTCTAAATGTCTAACATTTAGAGTAGTCATGTTCGTGTTGGTGTTGGTGTTGGTCTTGGTGACTTTGTTGGTGGTTGTTTTGTTGTGGTTGCTCCCAATCTTGTTGAGGTTGGTCTTGCTCAAGCTGGTTTTGTTACTCTTGTTGTTGTTACTGTTGTAATGTAGTTTGCGTATCAAGTGGAAAGAAAGGGAGGATAACACTAAAAATTAATTGTAATTGTCGTTGTTATTGTTGTTATTGTAATTGTCGACTTAACCTCTTACTATCATCTCTATAATTCAAAAGTTGTTGATTTAGTTGGACAATATCCTTTGAATCATAGGAATGACTTGAACTTCCATGATACCTGAGTTTTTTCTTATGTTTTGTACGGGTGACCTCTCCAATACCATAGATCCAACTTTTGTTCTTTCCATATGTAGCAAGAACTCAACTATCAATCTTTATTCTCTCTTCTTTTGTAGGGTCTATAAGGGATGATTTAGATTGTTCAACATAAGATGCAACTTTTGATCTAGCTTGAGAATATTTGCTCCTAAATTCCCTTGTCATTCAAAAATATAAATTATATCATATATACAATACACAACCTAAAAAAGAAATAACAAAAAAAAAATAGTAGACTTACATGTCTTTTCCTAAATCGTTCCATCCACAAATTCACCAATAATCTTTCGTAAATAAGCTTGCTTAAAAACTTCATCTATATGTGGTCGATGACCCAATTTCTTATTCTATAAACATGATTAATATAGAATGTTATAAAAAAAATAAAAACAAACTATGTTTGGCTTACTTACCATGAGAATTACATGCTTATGTATATTAATGGATCCACATGTGTGTAAATTGTGACTTATTTCAAATGCTTAGTTTTGTTACGCTTGTGAGCATTTTGCAATATATGAAGGAGAATTCCAAATCTCTAGTAGTGAGTTTCAAATCTCATCAAAAGTCCACTCAAGCTTTTTTTTTTCGTTATATCTAAACATCTTTGATAGTCTATGTGAGGTATTTGAATGAAAACTCTTTTTTATGATTTCCTCATCCTCAGGTCTCCAATTGACCTTCCTCTATGTAAAAACAATTTCAAAATACAACAACAATGTAACAACTGTAAGTTAAAGTATTAAAAATGAGAAAATTCACTTTAAAACACTAAAACCTCTTTTTTCCATTCATTAGTTAGTGAACCCCATGTAGGCCACAATGAGTATATTGCTACTTAGTGGTCAATGTGATGGCATTTGATGCAATCCTACATGGATAAAACCTTAAGAAAAGAAATTTATGAAAAAAAAATAATATACAGTCAATTGATAAAACAAATAATGTAAAAAACTTGTTATATTAACCATTACCCATGACCATAATGTGAAATCATAGAAGATCAACACAACATGTGGGATCCTCTTGAATGTGATTGCACATCACCTTGATTAGTAGATATTTCAGGACCTTTCTCAATAAGTGAATGATGGACTCTAAAAGACACTGACAATGGTGAAGGAGCTCGTAATGGTGATGTATTGATGATGTTGAGGGTGTTGTAGGTAATGGGGAAGGTGTCAATGCAACAAAATGGGAATGGAGAGCATCCAACACCTAATTAAGTAGGTATTTTAAGAGAAGTTAGGGATGGGGAGGAAGGTATAGGCATAGGAGTTAGGGGTGGGACATTTATTTTAAGTACACGGTATTATCTTTCCCTTTTCATTGCCTTTTTTTCCAATATCATTATCATATATTTGTTTTTTAAGATGGATTTGATAGAGTGGATTTGAGGGGAAAGAGATGTGAAAGTGAGGTTGTTTTGAGTAAGGGAAAGATGGTGAGAAATGAAGAGATTGAAGATGAAAGTTGATCAAAGTTATTGAGTGGTGTGATAGGTTTGATAGATTAAAAAATGTTTTATTTTATAAAAATAAAAGATTATCATTTTGTTTTTGGTCATAAAAGTAATTTAAAATAAAATATAATTATTTGTTGTATTAAGTATTTTTAGAATCGGAAATACTTCACAACAACCATGGACCAAACAAACTCATCAGTTCAACACCAAGCCAAACCAATAGGTGCACCATTAGGCCACACCACTAAGGACACTAGCCCACAACACCTTGAGCATGAGACCAAGACCACCACCATGTCACTAGCATCACAAGCAAGAGATCATAACTACCACCTCCACAATACAACACCAATGTGACCACAAAAGACGTGCCCACCACCAACAACGTTAATAATAACAACCTACATACCATTCAAAAGAAAAAAAAATGGAAATGGCACTTGTGTAATAACACGAGACAAAGTGTTTTTTCCTACAAATCTCTTCACGTAAAATAAATAAATAGAAACATACACGGTCTAAATAAAATCAATAACACATCAATTCAACATCAATTATCTAACCTGAACTTTTACTTACACTTTCAACATATAATTTCTTTATTATAATTTCAATATACTAAAACATCTCCTCTTATCTATAAAAAAGTTTTGATTTTGAAACAACCATATCTATTGTTTCAGAATACATAATTTAGAAACAACATATCATTACAATTATAGGTTAACGAAAATGTCTTCTTTTTTCGAGCCAAATCACATGTGACATCACAACGTCCATCCATATAATGAGCACACAAAATAGAGAGATTTTAAAATTTAAAAATAAAGGAAATTTAAATTCTATTTAAATTAAAATTAAACTCTTCTCGTTCATCTTTTGTTTAAAGAAGAATGGCATAAGTTAAAGAGAAAATATGAAACTTTTTAAAAAAAAATACTTCTACATAATTAAAAAATGAATAATAAATATTTTATTATATATAATCTTATAATTTACAATAAAATATTCATTATTACAAATTCTTACAAGCATCACGAAATATTATATGTAAACAAGTACACCATAATTATTTTCTTAGAAGAGTGTATTCCTATTACACATTACTTTCTTACAAATATTTATACTAATTTTGTAAAATTTTAAGAAAAGAAATAAACGAGAAGAAAAAACGATTGGTTATAAAAATATTATTTTATTTATATTATTGATTTTCTTTATTATTTATTAGTTATTAATAATTTTATTTATTATTACTATTACAACAATAAATATTTTTCGTATTATAAAACTTTTTGCATTTCTTCACTATTTTTGAAAATTTGAAAAGAAAAAGTAATTATTTTTCTTTATTATTTCTACATTTTTCTTCTCAAGTCCCTTATCTAACAACCATTATAATTCTTCCATTTCTCATCCTTTCCATAATTTTCTTTCTTTCATCTTGGCATTCAAACTAAATAAGTAATGAGAATACTTTAATTTTCTAACCCTTATCTCGTGATAGATACATCCTTAATAAATTAGTTCCCGGAAAATGCGCTAAAATTATAATACCTTTTATGAATTAGAAAAAAAACAAATTAGTCAATAGTCATATCCTTTTCCATTCTTTGATTTTGTGGACCCTGCCTTTTATATCTTTATAAAATTAATTCACTGTTGTGTTTTGTAGCTTACCTATACATCACGTTTAATTGGTAATTTTTATTTTAAACTTAAAATAAGAAATCTAAGTTAAATATATATATATATATATATATATATATATATATATATATAAAATATCAAAAAGGATAACTTATTTTCGATAATGATAAATGTAAAAGTATCAGTAGTCTAAAATGCTTTTATAGAAACAATAGTCCACAAAAAGAAAAAAGTCACTGTGCAGTCGCTTGATATAAATCTGGAATTATTGGATGGAAAAGGAATATATAATTCAAATTTCAAAACTGGATATTTTATGTGTTTCTAGAAGTTCAAAATGTTGGATATTTTATATGATTTATTCGTATGTGTTTCTAGAAGTTCAAAACATTTGATATTTTATATGTTTTTCTTTTTTGGATTTATATCAGTCAGACTATTACGAAAAGAATGAAGTGAAAACCACCGCTCTACGATGCAAGAACAAAAAAAATAATGGACAAGGAATAATCTAAACTAAAATTTAGATAACAGAAAAATACATCACTAAAAATTATTTTTAATAACAAAAATTATTAGTCTGATCAATTTATATACTACTTTATAATTAAAAAATTATTGATTACCAGTTATTATTACGAATAAAAAGTTATAATTAATTATTAAATTAGTTATTAATTAACTAAAAATTAATTTAGAAATTAATTTTTTTTAATAAAAATCTTGATAATTAATGTTCAATAATCAATTTTTTAAGTTAAAATTTTGGTAATTAAATTTTAGAAACTAATTTAGAAAATAATTATATTTTTTTATTTATGATAATGATTTAATAATTAATAATTTTTTATTTTATAAATTGGTATCTAAATCGGTTATTATCACTAATAACTTTTGATAGTTATTAATAAAAAAAATTTTGTAATGACACATAAAGAAAAAAATGAAAAATATATTATTGTAAAATAAAATATAAAATTTTAGTGTAATAGAAAAATTTTCTTAAACAAATGACTTATAATAATACATTAATTTTATAATATAGAATTACTTTATATAAAACAATATTCATATATATATATATATATATATATATAATATAATATAATATAATATAATATAATATAATAATGTACATAGAAAAAAATATATGTACAATCCAATAAAAAAATTCATATAATTTAACTGCTACTAGAATTTACATCAATATTGATATATTGAAAACAATTATAATAAGAAATCAAACAATCACAACAATAACTAACTTATTTAAAATTAAATCAAGCTGAATATAAAATGTATATTGTATCGGAGATTAACATATGACTTTAATCAATAATGGAGTTAAGGATCATAACCAACAATGAGTTTTAGGTGTATAAACAATATTTATTGGATTATCTCATATTATATGACTTAATTCCAATTAATTAGTCAAAGTTCAAAATAAATACCAAAAAACCAAGTACTAATATATTCAAAGTTTTGCTATATAATTTTGTTAGTTTTTACTTGACAACATCAATTTAATAACCATATCTCAAGGTATACTTTCCAAATTGATTTTCTAACTCAAGGAAATGTTAACGTTTTAGACCAAAAATCTTTAATCAAACATAAATTCAACTTCATCAGTCAAAAGTATCAACTCTTATTGTCAGGTTTTACAGAGGGGGTTTCACTAGGGAGAACAAACACCAATGAGACTTGAGCCTAACCACATAAGATATTGACACCACTCTCAACCCAAAACCTTAAGGCAATGGGTTTATGGGCCTTGA